>ERZ857785.363-NODE-363-length-61957-cov-12.851039_pt1 | contig 61957 bp, 52 predicted proteins | sample MGYA00519763_ERZ857785 | MGnify/ENA primary metagenome ERZ857785 (study PRJEB31778, sample SAMEA3449365) | human gut metagenome | biome: human gut; feature: human-associated habitat; material: faeces | place: United Kingdom | collected 2010/2012 ...
GGAAGTATGACGACACCAATCACTGGCATGAGTGCGAGTGCGGCGACAAGGCCGACACAGCAGCACACAGCTTCCAGTGGGTGATCGACAAGGCCGCTACCAAGGAAGCCACCGGCATCAAGCACGAGGAATGCACCGTTTGTGGCGCCAAGCGCAGCGAGAACACGGTTATCGACAAGCTCCCCGACAGCGGTAACACCGGCAATACAGGCAGCGGTGATAATAACACCGATAAGCCCGGAAAGGACGACTCCACCAAGTCTCCTAAGACCGGTGACAGCAGCAACCTCATCGGTTGGCTGGCTGCTCTGTTCGTCAGCGGCGGCGTTCTGACCGTGCTGGGCGTAAGCAGCAAAAAGAGAAAGGAATCCGAGGCTGAATAAGCCAACGCTTCCGAAATCGAAATAACCTAAATACAATAGGCGGTGACGGATCATTCCGCCACCGCCTATCTTCCTGAAAGCGGGCTTGGCAGCAAGTCCCTTTCCGAAAGGCGGCAACCACGGCGTTGCCGCTTTTCGGAAGGACTACAGGACACTACGATAAGATAAGGGAGATTGGAGTTAATGATTTCAGTGCAAGCAAAGGAATTTTGAGGTGTTAGCAAATTGCGACACCTAATTTCTTTTTCTAAAAACACTATTGAAAGTTATTTTGATTAAAATTATAATTATGTTGAAGCAATAAGCGGATAAAGACATTATCTTGACTGCACCATTGTCAATAAAGTAGACAAGAAAATATTAAGCTTAAAGAGCAGCTTGCTCAACATATTAAACCGGAACAGAATAATAAGCGAACACAAGCAGTGAATTTATAATTGAACAAATAAAAAGCTTTGCTTTTGTTCTTTAAGACAGCTATTGAGCTGTCTTTTTTATTTGCAAAAAAGGAGGTGGTAATTTTGAAAGAAAATTTAATAGATTGCCTGTCATATGAAAACGACTTATATGGAATAAAATAGCGGCGACAGAACCTTTAACTGTATTCGGGCATAAGGATACCGCCCTCTGCTTAATTCAGAGGGCGGCAATAGTGCTTTAAATTAGATTTGTCTGTTTGCGTTAGATTATATCCAAAAGCTGCTGTAAATTCTTTTTGCCGAAGAAGGCCTTGCTATTATTTACTACAAGGCATGGTACGCTCATAACGTTGTATTTTTCCTTTAATTGCGGGAAATAGCTTATGTCATAGGCGTGTGCGGTAACTAAAGAATTTTCTGCGGCGATTTTTTGTGCCGCCATTACCAGCTGAGGGCACATAGTGCAGGATAATGAAACCAGAATTTTCAAATCCTTTTTTTCAGAGATTTGTTTTATTCTCTGCAAAACAGGCTCTTCAAGCCGTTGCCCTGTGCCGGAGGCATTGTAAATGCCTATGACAAACGATGTAAACTCGTGGCCGCCGGGTACACCGTGAAAGGCTATGCCTGTGTCGCTGCCGTTTTGCCTTAATATGCTTACATATGGTGTGCTTTCGGAGCTGGTTTCCTTAATTACTGAAATTTTATTTGTCCGTTCTGCTATGGCGTCCATATACTCCTGCAGTTGTGCTGATACAGGGCTGTCGTTAAGGTACAGCTTTAATATTACAGGGTTTTCCATTTTTGCAAAGACGCTGTCAAGCTGAGCTGAAATATCGGCGGAGAAAAGCCCGCCGTCTGCCTTGGCTGAGGCTGTGCTGCCTGTAGGGCTTGAAGGTGCAGGTGCTTTGGACGGTGATGTGTAGGGTGGCTTTAGACCTGTTTTTTCCGACATTAACCGAGCATATTTTTCAAGCTCTGTAGCCGCTGTTGCACCGTCGCCTACGGCAGTAACAACTTGTCTTAAGCTTTTTACGCATACATCGCCGGCGGCATATACGCCCTCAAGGCTTGTCTTTTGGTTGCTGTCCGTTATTATATAGCCCTGCCGGTTACATTCAAGCTTTTTATCCACAAGCTCTGTTGCCGGAGCGTAGCCGGCAAAAACAAACACGCCAAAGCTGTCTCCACTGCTTGCAATACGCTTTGTTTTCTCGCCTGTTTTTGTGTTGTGATATTCTACGGTGGTTATGGCGTTGTCGCCGTCAACAGAATCAATAACCGTGTTGGTTAAGACCGTAATTTTAGGATGATTTTTTGCCAAATCGGCAGTTGCTTTTGCACAGGTAAAGTCATCTGCCCGCACAAGAATGTTTATGTGGCGTGCATATTTAGTTAAAAATACGCTTTCTTCTGCCGCCGCAAAACCGCCGCCTACAACAAAAAGCTCTTTGCCGGTAAAAAATTCACCGTCACAGGTTGCACAGTAGGCTACGCCGTGGCCCTTCCAAATGTCCTCACCCTTAAAGCCTACTGCTCGTGGGTGTGCTCCGGTAGCTATAAGCACTCCGAAGCAGGTGTAGCTGCCTGCAGATGTTGTCACTGTTTTAAGGTCACCCTCTAAGTTTAGCTGTGTTACCTCTGCAAGCAAAAACTCGGCACCGAAGCTTTCTGCCTGTGCACGCATATTTTCCGTAAGGGTTTTGCCGTCGGTATGCTTTACTCCCGGGTAATTAACTACTTCCGATGTAATTGTTATCTGACCTCCAAAATGCTCCTTTTCTACTACAAGCACACGGTAGCAGGCTCTTGCCAAGTAAAGTGCTGCGGTTAAACCGGCGGGCCCGCCGCCGACTACAATTACATCGTAAAGCTTTTCTCTGTCTATATTCATTACAGCATACCTACAAGGTCAAGGCTAGGCTTTAGGGTTTCTGCACCCGGCTGCCACTTGGCAGGGCAAACCTCGTCGCCATGCTCTGCTACAAACTGGCTTGCCTGCAGACGCCTTAAAAGCTCCTTGGCGTTTCTTCCTACATTGCCGGCGTTTACCTCGTAAACCACTATTTTGCCCTGTGGGTTTACTATAAAGCTGCCTCTTTCTGCCATTCCGTCAGCCTCTATAAGAACTTGAAAATCACGGGAAAGTGCGTGCGTAGGGTCTGCAAGCATAGGGTAGGTTATTTTTCCTATGCGTTCGGAAGAGTCGTGCCAAGCCTTGTGTACAAAGTGGCTGTCTGTAGAAACGGCGTATATTTCACAGCCGGCTTTTTGAAATTCGCTGTATTCGTTCTGCAAATCTTCAAGCTCTGTAGGGCAAATAAATGTAAAATCCGCAGGGTAGAAGAAGAAAATACTCCACTTGCCTAAAATATCCTTTTTGCTTACTGTTTTAAATTCGTTGTTTTGGTAAGCCTGTACAGTAAAATCGCTTACCTCTTTGTTAATCATTGACATAAAAAATACCTCCTTAATTTTGCAAACAGCCAACGCCTTTAGGTGCGGCTGTATAACGGATTATAGAGTTAATCTAAACTAACCGATTGCATTATACTATACACCTTCGGTTATGTCAATTAATAAAAATGAAAAAATTGTAAAATTTTCAGTGTATTATCAACAAAACCCAAAAAATCAGTCTAAAAAAACTAATAAATCCGCTTAATCTTTGCTGCTTTACTTTTACATAAGGTCAGCAACACAGTGCTGACTGCTTTAAATGATTGCGAAAAATTTTTCCGCAATATCAGCCTTGCTAAATATAGGTTGTGCCATTTGCAAAAAATAATTTAAGGGAATATATACAATAATTATGCCGCTTACAGCCTGAACAGTCGTTAATCGGGATATATTGCTTTGTCAAATAATTATGGCAAAAGCAGACTGCCTCTCTGACCTTTTACAAAAGGTATATGCCTGTTTACAGACGGGGAAATACTGTTGCTATCGGCAAAAATCCCACCGTAATTTTTAGAAGCAATTACGGTGGGATTTCACATAGCCGGGGCTAAGCTGTAAATGCGTATCAGGGCTTAGCCGAATATTAATTTTTAATTATGACTGAACCTTTAAAAATTCATTTTGCATATAGTCATAAACATCCTGCGGCAGATTTGAAAAGGTGTAGCACTTGTTTAAATAATCGTCAGACGGGTAAATAAGCTTGTTGTTTTTAATGTCATCGTCAAGCAGGTCATACGCCGCCTGGTTTGGTGTGGAATAGCCCAGGTATTCTGCGTTTGCCTTAGCTACCTCTGCCTCAAGCATATAGTTAATAAACTTCTCGGCCAGCTCCTTGTGCTTTGTGGTTTTTGGAATACACATGGAATCTATAAACAGGTTGGAGCCCTCCTCCGGCAGTACATAGTCAAGGTTATCGTTGTTAGTCATCATAACCGCTATGTCACCGGCATAGTAAGGCGCAAGAGCCGCTTGATCGCCCTCCATTTCAGTAAACACCTGATCCATTACATACTTTTTAAGCAGTGGCTTCTGCTCTGACAAATACTTTGCGGCAGTGTCTATATCCTTTTTAGTTACTGCGGTTGGTGTAATGCCCTTTAGCTTCATAGCAATAGCCATAGCGTCTCTGGAGTTGTTGAACATTAGAATGTTTCCGCTGTAGTTCTTGTCCCACAAAGACTTAAAGCCTGTAGGCTTTTCTTTTACCATAGTTTTGTTGTAGCAAAGTGCTACAACACCCCAAGAGTAAGGCACAGAGTATTCACCCTTTGGGTCAAAGTCTGTTGTCTGGTATCTCTTCATAATGTTTTTTGAGTTAGGTACATTGTCAAAGTCAATTTTTTCAAGCATATTTTCTTCTATAAGCTTGCTTATCATATAGTCTGACGGAATAATAACATCGTAGCTTGAGTTGCTTTCCTTAAGCAGGTTATACATTTCCTCGTTTGACTCATAGTTGGTGTAGTTTACTTTGATATTATAGCGTTTCTCAAATTCGCCAATAGTGTCCAATGAGCCGTCTTCACCGGTTGAAATATATTCGCCCCAGTTAAACACATTAATTTCTTCCTTTGGTGTTGAAGAGCCGCAGCCGGCAAGGATAACGGTTGTTGACGCAATAATGGCACCGCACAATGCCGCACATAATAATTTTTTCATAATAAAATCTCCTTTTAATATTAAGATGTATGCTCCTTTTCAGCTCTGCGTTCCCATACATTTACTATTATTAGTATAGCTATTGTTATTATAAAAAGCAAAGTTGAAAGAGCGTTTATAGTAGGAGAAATTCTCCTTCTAAGCATTGTATATATTTCTATCGGCAGGGTTTGAAACTTAGGGCCTCTTGTAAAGTAGGTTATTACAAAGTCGTCCAGCGAATAAGTAAAAGACATAAGCATACCGGATATAACTCCCGGCATAATTTCAGGCATAACGGTTTTAAAGAATGCCTGCCTTGGGTTGCAGCCAAGGTCAAGTGCCGCTTCATAAATGCTGTAATCCATCTGCCTTAGCTTTGGCATTACATTAAGTATTACATAAGGTGTACAAAAGCTTATGTGAGCTATAAGTACCGTTGCAAAGCCCATTTCAAAGTTAAACAGTGTACCCAAGAAAGCAAACAAAAGCATAAAAGATACGCCTGTAACAATTTCCGGGTTAATTATAGGTATGTTTGAAACATTGGTTACAAGGCTTCTTACAGGCTTTTTCATATTGTAAATGCCTATAGCGGCAAGCGTGCCAAGCATTGTTGATACCAACGCCGCAAGCACCGCAATAATTAATGTATTGTACAGGGAGGTCATAATAGCGCTGTTGTTAAAAAGCTCGTAGTACCATTTTAGAGTAAAGCCTTTCCATACAGAGGTTTTTCCGTCGTTAAAGGAGTACAGTATAAGTACGGCGATAGGCAGGTAAAGAAAAACCATAACCAGTGCCACATATATTTTGGAGCCGATTTTTCTTTTCTTTTTCATGCAACAGCCGCCTCCTCGTCACCGAACTTATTCATTATAATTATAAATATAAGAATAATTATCATAAGAGCAAGGGAAATGGCAGAGCCTACATTTTTGTCCCTTTGGAAAATGTTTTCAATAACATCACCAATCATTTTGTCACCAGTGCCGCCTAAATACTGGGCTACCAAAAAGGTACTGGCTGTAGGAACAAAAACCATTGTAATGCCGCTGATAATTCCCGGTATACTAAGTGGGAAAATAACCTTGCTGAATACCCTTGCCTTGCCGGCACCAAGGTCTTGAGCCGCCTCTACAAGCCGATTGTCTATTTTAAGCATAACCGAATGTATAGGCAAAACCATAAACGGCAAAAAGTTATACACCATACCCAGCACAACCGCTCCGGCGTTGCCAAGCAAAGGTACATCCAGCCCCAGCAAATGCACAGCCAAATCTACCAAGCCGTCGTTTTGCAGCAGTAAAACCCATGCATATATTCTTAAAATAAAGTTCATCCACATAGGCAGCATAATAAGCATCGTAATAACATTTCGGGTGCTTGCCCTTGCCCGTGACATTATATAGCTTAGAGGGTAGGCAATAAGCAGACAAATTGCCGTGGAAAGCAGGGCTATCCAAAGTGAGCGAACAAAAACATCGGTATAAAACAGGCTGTCTGCAAAGGACTGCAATGTAAAATTGCCGCTTTTGTCAGTGAATGCATAGTAAACAACCATTGCAAGAGGAATGATTGTAAAAACAAGCATCCATATTAAGTAGGGTATGGAGGGAGCCTTTGACTTCATTGCTCGTCACCTCCTGCGTTGCTGCACAGGGTAAAGTGAGCGTTTTTAAAGTCAAAGCATATAGGGGCATAGGTTGCCACCTGCTCGTCCTGCATGCTTGTCATCAGCCACTTACGGCTGTCGGTTTCTATAATAATTTCATTATACTCGCCCTTATAAATTACAGAAACAATGTAGGCCTCCAAAGCACCGTTGCCGTCGCCTGCAATATATATGCCGGACGGAGGCAGAGAAATTTCCAGAGTGCTGCCCTCAGGGTAGCAGTTGTCTGCTACTGTAACGGTGCTGCCCTCAATTTCAATTTCCATTGAGTTTTCTTCCTTGCTGCTGCTTATAACCGTAGCTTTGAAAATATTATTTTCGGTTGGGAACAGCTTATTCATAATATGTATGTTGTCAGGCGTGACCTTCATACCTATTTTAGTGCCTACAGGCACGCACTTTGTACTCTGTATAATCCACAGGCAGCCGTTACAGTCTACCTCCATTTCGTAATGAACACCCTTGAATACTACATCCGTAACGGTTCCGTTAAGCTGCCCGTCGTTTGGCTTACAGACCTCTATATCCTCCGGACGGATAACGACATCTACCGGCTGATACGGCTTAAAGCCCTTGTCAATACAGTCAATTTCCGTATTTTGAATAATAACGCAGTAATCCTCCTTCATAATGCCGTTCAGGATATTTGCCTCGCCTATAAAGTCGGCTACAAAGGCGTTGGCAGGCTCGTTGTAAATGTCTGTAGGGGAGCCTATCTGCTCTATTTTGCCGTTGTTCATTACAACAACCCGGTCAGACATTGTAAGGGCTTCCTCTTGGTCGTGTGTAACAAATACAAAGGTGGTTTTTAGCTGGTGCTGTAGCTGCTTAAGCTCTATCTGCATATCCTTACGCAGCTTTAAATCTAACGCTCCCAGCGGCTCGTCCAACAACAGCACCTTAGGGTCGCATACCAAGGCTCTGGCTATGGCAACTCTTTGCTGCTGACCGCCCGAAAGCTTTGAAACAGGTCTTTTTTCGTAGCCCTTTAGGTCAACCACCGCAAGCATTTTTTTAACTGCTGCATCTATTTCTTCTTTTGATTTTCTTTTTAGCTTTAGTCCGAAGGCAATGTTATCATAAACATTCAAATGCGGAAACAAAGCGTACTTTTGAAAAACCGTATTTACATTTCTTTTGTTAGGCGGAACATCATTAATGCGTTTTCCGTCAAAGAAAAGGTCGCCGCTGTCAGGCTCCAAAAATCCGCCTATAATTCTTAGCGTGGTGGTTTTGCCGCAGCCGCTTGGCCCTAACAGGGTTATAAACTCTCTGTCTTTAATATCTAAATTAATCTTATCCAGTATTATTTCACCGTCAAAGGAAACTTCAACATCCTTCAAGGAAATAATAGTCTTTTCATTCAATTTATGCACCCCCATTTGCTGTGTAAATAAACACATAAATTTTCAATATAAAGTATAACAGTTACGAAAGTTTTGTCAATTACTATATGAATCTAATTTGAAAGAAATTTCGTAAAAATCACTTATAATTTACTTATAATTTAAAATTGTGCTGTAAACCATATCTCCTTCAACAAAATGGAAGATGAAAAATGTACAAATATGTGATGCTTTTGTATAATGCTTTTTACTTTCAAAAGGACACAGCCTCCTTGACAATTAATTATAAGGGATTATAATAATTGGTAGCACCACTATTGGTGCTACCAATTATTCGTTGAGGGGAAATAAAAATGAAGTACATTAAGCAGTTTCTGATTATTCTTGCCATATCCTTTGTGGGAGAATTACTTAGGTATTTAATTCCTTTGCCTATACCGGCAAGTATATACGGAATGGTTATACTGTTTGTCGGATTAATGACAGGATTAATAAAGCTTGAAGCGGTAAAAGACGCCGGAAAATTTCTTATAGAAATTATGCCTCTTATGTTCATTCCGGCAGGAGTGGGGCTTATGACCAGTTGGGGAATTTTACAGCCTGTTTTTCTGCCAATATGTATAATTACTGTGGTTACAATTATTACCGTTATGGTTGCTACAGGCAGAATTTCTCAGTGGATTATCAGGAGAAGCAAGAAGAGAGGTAAATGTGATGAATGAATTTTTTCAAAGCTCTATGTTTGCCGGCGTGGCATTAAGCTTAATTTCTTACCTTATAGGAATGCTGCTGAAAAAGAAATTTAAACTGGGCATATTTAACCCCCTGCTTATAGCTATTGTTGTTTCGATAATTGTTCTTTTAATAGGTAAGGTTGACTATAAGGTTTACAATCAAGGTGCAAAGTATTTAAGCTGGCTGCTTACACCGGCTACTGTATGCTTGGCGATACCGCTGTATGAGCAGTGGAGCTTACTTAAGAAAAACTTTAAGGCAGTGTTGTTGGGACTTATAGCAGGTGTTGTTACAAGCTTAGGTACGGTTTATGTGCTCTCTTTAGTTATGGGGCTTTCACATAAGGATTATGTAACGCTGCTGCCAAAGTCAATAACAACGGCTATTGGTATGGGTGTTTCAGAGGAGCTTGGAGGTTATGTAACAATTACCGTTGCAGTTATAGTTGTTACAGGTGTTTTGGGAAATATGGCAGGCGCGCTGGTGTGTAAAATATTCCGCATAACAGAGCCGATTTCAAAGGGGCTTGCCTTCGGCTCGGCGTCTCACGCCATAGGTACGGCTAAGGCTATAGAAATAGGCGAGGTTGAGGGTGCAATGAGCAGTCTTGCTATTGCGGTTTCGGGAATACTTACGGTTGTGCTTGCCTCTGTATTTGCGTATTTTATATGAGGTATAAAATGATTAATGAAAGTACATCGTTAGAATATGAAAAGGCTATTAATTATATCTACAGCCTTATTTGTGACGGAAGCCTGAAAGTAGGAAGTAAATTGCCTGCCGAACGGGCTATTGCCGAGAAGCTTGGTATTGGAAGAAATTCTACAAGGGAGGCACTAAGCATACTCCACGGAATGGGTATTGTAACCAGAGTGCATGGCTCGGGAAATTATGTTTCCAAAAATTCCGGCGGCTCAATAAAGCAAATAATTACCATAATGCTTGCGTTAGGTACTATAACAAAGCAGGATGTATGTGAATTTAGGCGTATTATGGAAAAATCGGTATGCTCTGTGCTTATAAATAAGGGCTTCACTCTACAGCAGGAGGAGAATTTCAGAGAACTGCTTAAAGAAATGAAAATTGCCAAGGGCAAGGGGCTTGTTGAAATTGATAAGGCATTCCACGATTCACTTATTTTGGCAACAGAAAACACTCTGTTTATTACTGTTATGGAGGCTGTAACCGAGGTGTACAGGGAATGGATAGATATTGCTTTGAAAAAAGCAGATAAGGAAAGTAAGCAGGGACTGTTTCAATGCCACAGTGATATTTTTGAAAGTATATTAAATAAAGATACAGAAATGGTTATTAACGCAATTGACAGACATTATAATATAATAGAGGAGATGCTGTAAATGGTTATTACAATAGCAAGAGAATGCGGTTGTGACGGAGATGAGGTAGGGAAAAGGCTTTCTGAAAAGTATTCAATTCCGTGCTATGCCAAGGCAGAGCTGATAAGTCTTGCAAAGAAAAAGGACATATACGATAAATACCCGTTTTTCTTTGGAGAGCTGCCGGTTGATGTTATGATGAATTCTATGGCAGAGGATTTCCAGATGCGTCTTTATAAAACACCCAAGGAGGCATTGGCAAAGCTGTTGGGAGAGCAAAGCTGTGTGGTAATAGGACGAGCCTCTGATTATGCCTTTAAAGGCCGAAAGGACGCAGTGCGTATTTTTCTGTGCGGAGATAAGGACAAAAGAGTACAGAGTATAGCCCAAAAGCACGGCATTTCTGAGAGAAAGGCACAGGCTGTTGTTGAGCAAACCGACCAACGCCGAAGCGGTTATCACAACTACTACTCAGGCGAGCAGTGGGGCTATGCAGGCAACTATGACCTATGCTTAAACAAAAGCCGCTTAGGTATAGACGGTGTAGTGGATATGATTGCCGCATATATAAAGACTGTCGGAATAAAAAAATAATTCAGTTATCTGTGCCGTTATTGCCTCCCAAATTATAAAAAGGTAATTACTTACGCAGAATAAAAATATAATGACAGGCTGAATTCTATAATATTAGCAAAATTTGATAATTTATTGCAGTGTATTATTAACTACCGACTTTAGAAAAGGTTGCCCTTACAGGCAACCTTTTTATTGTATATTTTCCAAATTTAACGCAATTTAGTATAGCAGAGGGCAGAGGCTTGTAAATACAGTTCGGGCTGTAAAGCTACCGTTTGAGTAAAATTAATTGCTTTTTGAGCCAAAATTTGGTATAAAAAGTATGTACGAATACGCAAAATGTTAAACTATTTGTTTGCATACTCGTTTACCAAAGGCTTTAAAAGCAAATTAATCTAAGTAAAGGAGATGTTTTAATGGTAAGAAAATTATCAAAGAAGTTATTAGCTTCGGTTTTATCCATTTGCACTCTTATGTCTGTATTTGTGTTAGGTATTCCTACAGCTTACGCACAGGAATATTCAAATACGGCATCCGCCGTAAGCTATGTTTCTGAGCTTAAGGCGGTAAATTCAGACAGTGCAAGCAGTGCAAAAAGCTTCCTTAACGGCTACACCATAATAGACCATAATTTTGATGTATCCGGAAAAAAAGCTATATACATTGGGTATAAAACCTCAACTGATATTGAGCAGGCAATTACAGGAATTGTATTTTCGGACAGTTCTTCACAGAATAAAATAACCTACGGCGGCAGAGAATACCTGCGTTTGGAGGAGCAAGGCAGGTATGTTGTGTTTGACAGCAGCGGTAAAAGTAAAAGCTTGTGCTTGTACTACACAAAGGCAAAGGACCCTCACAATACCACAGAATACCTTACAGCCCTTGACGCTGTAGGTACAAAAAATTCTGCTATGCAGGGTAAGGACTACAAAACAGTAGTCAATGCAAGTACAAATATGCCGCAAAATGTTGGCGAGGCTAAGGGTGGCAACAAGCTGCCGTATATATACTTGGCATACCAAAGTGTGCCGGATTTAGGCTCGGAATATCAAAAGCTTGGCAATGATGAGCTGGAGCAGAGTGTTAAAGCTATAAACGGCATAAATTATTATAATTTTGACGCTGATGTTTCAAAAAATGATTTTCTTATTCGTGCCTTGTCAGAAAAAGAAGCCGGCAGCAATATAAGCACAGTGGAAAGCTGGGCACAGCTGCTTTACTCTATGATGAGTATGAAGGGTGAAGGCAGCGGCTATCAGAACCGAATAGATTCATCCTTTAAAACTATTTTCGGCGACGGACAGTACACTGACCTTGTTTCTGCACTGACAAGCGGGGCGGGTACAGAAAATTCTAAGTACGACCGTGGATTGTTTATTCAGTCAACAGGTCTAAAGCAAACCTCGAGCATCTCAAAGGTTCGTGACGCTATGCTGCAGCTTCACACCGGTTTGGTAGACTGGGACGCAAACAGTCACGACTGCAACGATGTAAACGAATTAGGTGAATATCTTGTTAAGCAGGATTTCTTTAATAATGTTACATCATCGTCTGATGTTGTTTATTCGTTGTGCAGAGTTGCAGACGATAAGGCAAAAACAGGTCACGACAAATCGGTATCCGTAATCGGATTGGTGTTCTATAACTTTAAATTGGTTCCGATTATAGAGGACGGCAGTAATCCGGGAAACGATACGCTGAACTACAGTGATGTATACAGGAATGTCAATGAAGAAAAATCCAGTGTAAAAATTGATAAGAATGACACTGCCTCTACTGTATCATCAAGCAAAAGCTTTGCAAACTCTTTGGCGTCCTCCACAACCAATTCACATTCCGACACCTTCGGCCAGACATATACTATTTCAGAGGAATTAAGCTTTAGTGCCGGCTTTGCAAATAAGGAGTCGCCTCTGAGTGTAAATATGGGTATAAAATTAAGTGCGTCTCAAGCCTTTAATTTTTCCTCAACAGACACAGTTACAGAGGCTATTACTCAAACAGAAACCAACACAGACGGTTTGTCATATTCGGTTCCGCCTTATAGTATTGCGGCATTAAACTGTACATCGTCAAAGGAAAGCCGAGAGCAAAAGTACGACTGCCCGGTTGCATTAACCTATGATGTAGCTTTTGTAGGCAGCGGCTGTGAACTGGGTGCAACAAATCTTTTTGAAACAACATTTGCATATAAATCAAATTACTATGCACAGTTTGGTGGAAACGGTGTTTCAGCAGTTGACACATTAAATAATATATACAAAACTAACGGTGAAAAAACAGATAACTTTAAGGTTAGCTGTACAGGACAAAACGAGTTTAACAAGTATTCAACACAGGAATGGAGCAGTATCCTTAATAAAGACATTAACAGTAGGGAGTTTCCGTCTACCGGAGCTAAAACAAGCAACTTTATTACAAGCTGCCAGCCAATGTCTTTCCTAGGCGGTAAATTTAATTCTGATGTTTCGGCTGTTTCTTATACCTTTGATAAATTTTATGCTCTTTATCCTATAGATAAAATAAAGGTATTTAAGACAGATGTTGCCAGTACCTCTCAAACATTGGTACAGCATCTAGACATTGTCAGCAGAGAAAGCATTCGGCTTCAGGACTACTACAATACTATTTCGGCCTATGATGTGCACAACAGTCCATGGACAAACTGGGATGCAACACAGGGCTACTGGGCATTGGTAAGCGACGATCCGAACACAGGGCAGGAGGTAATCACTAAAATTACCGAGGAGCCTGTTACAGACGGCATTGTTAAAGCATACAAGGACTCTAAAACCGGATTAATATACATAACACCGGTAAAAAAGGGCAAGTCATATATTCGCTATGTGATTAATGAAAATGTGTTCCAGTATTATCCTAATGTTCCGGGTGATGCAACCGAGTTTAGCACATTGAACCTAAAATATACTACAAACGATGACATAAATGCAAAGGGCACTATTGAGGTTAATACAGAAAAGGTGGAAAACCTTGAGCCTGACGCATTTAGCTCTGACAAAGATGGCAACCTGATTATTAAAAGCTATGATGATTTAGTAAGGCTGTCACAGCTTGTAAGAGAGGATTATGAGCTGTATGGTTCCCAAAGCTATATTTTGACGAAAAATATTGTAGCTCCACAGAATTCTGAGTGGACGCAGGGCATAGGCTCTGCTGCAGAGAAGAAACCGTTTAACGGAACCTTTGACGGCAACGGCTATATTATTTCAGGCCTGAATATTGCTTCATCGGAATATGGCGGACTGTTTGAGGAAATCGGACAGCAGGGCACAGTAAAGGATTTAATTTTAATTGACTGTGACTATAATAAAGCCGCAGAAACAGCAGGTGCTGTTGCCGCAGTAAACAACGGTACCATTGACCACTGCATAAGCGGTATGAATTTAACCTCCGGCTCAATATTTGTAGATATTAACGGAGACGGTGTGGCAGAAAAAATAAATTTCACACAGTTTAATTCTGACATTAAGGGAGGCTTAAGCGGAGGAATAGCCGCATTAAATACCGGAAATATTATAGGCTGCAGAAACGCAGGCATAGTTACAGGCACACAAGCAGGCGGAGGAATAGCGGGCGAGAATACCGGTTTGATTTACGGCTGTGCAAACACCGGCAGTATAGGCGACTCTCATTCTAATGTAAGCGGCGGACTTGTGGGTAAAAATGCAGGAGAAATAAAATCATCCTACAACGCCGGCAAGGTAAACGCTGCATCGGAAAACTGCAAAGGCTCTGTTGCAGGTCTTAACGGCTATGGCAGTGTGTCCGATGTAGCTGTTGAAAATGTTTTCTATACCACTGCAAACGGTTTAATTCCTATAGGAAGGTCATCAAAATCACAGCTAAACAGCACTAACCTAAGCAAGAGCAAAACAGATATGCACAGTGATGAATTTGTTGACCTGCTAAACAGCGTATCAAAGGAGCACAATATTAATTGGGTGGGAAATGAATCACGCAACAACGGCTATCCTACCATTGAATGCAGCTTTTATATGCTGAAAACAATAAAAACAAACAGCGGTATTTCTGTTACGGCACAAATGCACCCGGAGCTTGCAGTAGAATACAAGCCTTGTGAAAGTGAAGAAATCAATAGATTTACCGAATATGCAAACGGAGAGAAAATAGTTTCTGCATACAGCCCACTGCTTACAGACAGTAGCGGTAATGAAATAGTTACCGAATTATGGATGCAGGGCAGCTCAACAATAAGAGTCCCTGTTTCGGACGGTAATAAGCGTTTGGTTGTTATTGATTCTGAGGGCAATGTTTCTGACTGTGACTACATATATAAGGACGGCTGTGCGGTATTTACAGTGAACGAACCGGTAAGCTTTGCCTTTACAGAGGCTGAAAGCGATTCTCCAAGGGACAACAGTAACCAAAATAATCAAAGCAAAACCGCAGAGAAAAATATAAATGCAGTTACAAACAGCGGAAATGCTGTAGCAATCAGTGAAAATACCGCAGCAAGCAACGGCTCGGCTGTGCAGACGGGCAACGCACTTCCGGCGGCAGCTATGCTTATAGCTGTGTGTGCTCTTGCAGCTTGCTTCCTTATAAAGGGGAAAAGGTCAAATGAATAAGGAAAGAAAAAGCAAAAAAATTATAATTATTGTAGTGGTTGCCGCTATAGCTGTTTTTGCTGCAGCCGGAATTTGTGTTTATTATAACTTTTACAGTCAGCCTGCAGAAACATCTCAAGGCGTGGCAGGAAAGATTTTGAAGGACTGGGACACAGGTGCTACAGAGCCCGGCACAGCAAAAAGCTCAGGAACGCAAATTCCGGGCTACAGTACTGCTGAAATGAAAGCAGGAGATACCGTGCTGCATTTAAGCGTAGGTAATCCTAAAGCCAATGAATGCGGTTTTTATGCTACTGTAAAATTATCAGACGGAACAGAGCTTTATAAATCCCAACTGCTTGAGCCGGGCAGTGGTCTTACAGATATTCCGCTGTCAAAAACCCTTGAAAAGGGCGAATATAAAGCAATGGTTTTGTACGAGTGTGTCACTCTTGATGATGACCACAAGCCTTTAAATTCAGCTGAATCGGAATTTACGCTTATTGTTAAGTAGGAAAATATTAGATTCTGCTGATAATTAGAATTGCTTACGGTATCGGGAGGCTGCACCTTCTGTGCACCTATAGCCTGTGTATGTAAAATATGCATTTAGTTTGCAGCAGGCATACACAGGTATAGGCTCTACCGCTTTTAGCAGGCGTTTATTATTACACATTGTAAAATAAAATATATTTGAAAGGAATTTTTTTATGAAAACAAAAAGTATTTTAGCATTGGCACTGGCTCTTTCACTGTCTGCCGCAGCTGTGGTGTCTGCTTCGGCAGCTACCCTTACAAACACATCTCCTGACGGCTCTGCAGAGGTAACTGCAAGAATTGAGGGAGCAGGTCCGGGAGAGGTAAGCTATATTATCACTATTCCCGATAAGGTTGATTTTGGCGTTCTGACTCAGCCGTCCGACACAACCAGCGACCATTTTAAGGATGTAAGCTATACTGTAACAGCAACAGAAATTAACAATCTGCCGGAGAATAACTGGGTTTCGGTACGAGTTAAGGATGAAAATGCAGACCTGGAAAACGACCAGTTCTATATCACGCAGACAACAGCTCCAAATACAAAGCTTACATATGATGTATTCGATGGACTGCCAAGCGAGGGGGCGGCTGTAAACACAGGTGATATGGGAGAAAACGGCTATCTGCTTACAGCCTTTAACTCAACGGGACAAAAAATTGACGGTACTCTTCGACTGAATCAAAACCAAATATACGGCAAGTCTTTGGACGAAATAGCAGGCGATTACAGTGGACATATGGTATTCCACAGCTCAATAATCACAGTATAATTTATAAAGCTGTTTATTTATGAAAAGACATAGTTTTTTAAAGGTGTTTTTTATTCTTGTTTTGGCTGTGTGCCTTTTTACCGCTGTATATTCTGCGGATGCTGTTAACAACAGGTGTCCGGGTGATACCGAGGTAGTTGCACATATTGACACACAGCCCGCTGCTGACAGTAAGGTAAGCAGTCCAACTGAGAGCAGTTCGGCTGAGAATAGTGCATCATACCCCGACGGAGCTTTAATCCTTACCGGACAACAGTCAGTGTTAATATTTGTAGCTGTGTCAGCATTTGTTGCGACTATAGCAGCTATAGCTTTTGCGTTTAAAAGAAAAAGCCGTGTTTAGAAAATGAATTTGTTAACATAACGGATAAACCCGATTTTGCACAGCAGTGTGTAAAATCGGGTTTTGTTTAGCCGGTTGTTTTATACCGGCTATATATTAAATAATTTATCCTCTATGTGTTGCAGACATATAAGCTTTTCTGCAAAAAGATTGCAGAGCATATTTGTTCCTCCGTTCCGTTTCCTTTTACAATTCCATTTTAACGGATTTCGGAAAAATATGCTCTGCTTTTTTATTTATAATTTATTTTGTAGGCTCTTTTCCTTACTCTAACTTTTATTATAGAGCCTTAATAATCAAATTTTTAATAATGCAATTGTAGTGAAAGTATTATCCTCGCAACTTACTGTAAAATAGCCGGAATATGATTCGGTAATATTTTTTAGAATTTCAATACCAATACCCTTATGATTTTGTTTTGTGGATTGTAAATTATCAAGGTTATCGGGAATATTATGGTCGCAGTAATTGCTGCATTTTACTATAAAACTATCATCTTTAATTTGTGATGAAAGAATAATAAATGCTTTGCTTTTTTCATTAGAACTAACACAAGACTCAATTGCGTTATCAATTATGTTGGTGAACAGTCTGCAAAGATCGGTGTTCTTTATATCTATATTATTTGGAACATTCAAGTTACTAGAAAATTCAATATGATTCACTTTTATGGTGTCGTATTTTTTAATCATAATAATATTGACCAACTCGTTATCGCAGAATTTTTTAATTTTATTATTCTCAAGTGTTTCGGTCAAATCCTGAATAATTGCATTGGCACGCTTAGTATTATTATCACTGTTATCGTTGACCATAGCTTTTACAACTGTAATCATATTACTAATGTCATGATTCATTTTTCTTGTTTCGGCAATACTTGCTTTCATTTTGTTATAGTATTCAAGCTCAAGTTTGTTCTTTAAATTAGAAAGTTCGAGAGCCTCTTTTAAATCGTGATTTTCGGAATTTACAAGCAGAACTTTATAAAGTGCAATGTCACTTATAACCATACATATGATTGTCGCTATAATAAAAATCCAAAGTATAATATTTGCACTTGTCAGTTCAAAGTTGTTATTGTTATATATGGAAATGGTAATTGCCGCACTGCACATAAGCTGTGAAACAATGATAATAACTAATGGCCACATTCCTGATGAATAATTTTTATGTTTGAGGGCTTTATCAAAAAAATATTTGCATATTAAAAGTAAAATCCAAAGAACAAGAATAGCTACAATATTACTGAATACATTTGCAGTCTTGTCGTCACGCAACGAAAATCCCATAAAAGTGAATAATGTCATAACGAAAAGTTCGGTTATACACATTGACGAAAGAAACAGAAAATAGACTATTGCTTTCTGAGAGATTTTGTCACTGAAACAAGTGAAAAATATTACGGCAATCACTCCGTATAAAACAATAGGTTTAAATGGATTAGCGTTAAATTCCTCGTTTATTCTGGATAAAAAAGAAATAGCCATTGTAAAAACAAATAACATTCCCATTATAATTTTATAAATAGGTTTGTTATTTTTTAATGTGAGCAGATGCAGTGGATACTGAAGCAAAGTAGCAGTTGTAATTATGTCTAATATAGTTTCGAAAATAAGTAACATTGTTATCCTCCAAAATTCATAAGATATAAATTTTTTACATCTTTAGCGTAAGAATCGCTTATCGGAATGATAGCTCCGTTTGTCATAGTGAATTGTCCTAATTGAAAAGATGCAATGTATTTGGTGTTTATAATATAGCTCTGGTGACATCTTGCAAAATATTCAGGCAATTCTTTTGGAAAATCAGAAAGCTTTTTATAGCAACGATAGGTTTTGTTATTGGTAATAATTTCGCAAACTCTCTTAGAACTCTGAATGTACAAAATATCGTTAATAGTAATAAGATATTTCTTGAAGTCATAAGAAATTATAAGCTTTGCTGTTTTTTTCTTAAGCTCATTCTCGGCCTGTTTGATAAAAAAGTTCAGAATATTGTACTGAATCGGTTTTTCAAGAAATCCCTGTGGGGTAATATGTTTGTAAATATTTTCATAGTACTCATTTCCGTATCCTGTTACAAAAATAATTTTTATGTCAGGCTGAATTTTTTGAATATCTTCTGCAAGAAAAATTCCGTTGTCATCTTTAAGAACAATGTCAATAATCAACAAATCAATTTTTTCTGAATGAGTTATAATCAGGGCATCTTCCCTGTTAATAGAATCAAATACTTTGTGTTTAAACTTATTTTTTATGTATTCCGCAATGCTATTTGCAATTGATAAATCATCATCACACACTAATATGTTCATATACAATTCCCCTTATTAACCCATATTGTGAAAGTCTCGCTTATAACTCACTAAGTCAGTATATCATAATTTGTATGAAGATGAAAGCTTGAATTTAATTTTGTTGACCTATGTAAAAAACAGGCGACTTGATGTAACTTTTCGCCGTGGCGAAATAATTGGTAATGTTGTATAATTATTTTGTTAGATGTGCAGGCTTATTTGCATAAATTATCGTTTAGGAGGTAAATAAATGAGGAAATTACTTAAAAGGGCTACAGCCATTTCAGTTGTTGCAATGCTACTGTTTAGTTTTTGCATATCTGTTAGTGCGGTAGAAGAAACAAACAACTCACAGGACGGCTTAGTTGCTTCTATAACAACGGAAAAAGACAGCTTCCAAGCAAATGAAGATATTGATTTGACTTTTAAAGTTACCAATACCAATGATTTTGCTGTTGAAAATGTGTCTTTAGAGACGATTATTCCAGACGGCTTAAAGTTAAAAAATGAAAACAATACCAGTATAAATACCGTGTCATTAGCTTCAGGAGAGAGCTTGGAGCTTGCATTAACAGTTGTAAAAGAAAGTTCGGCTATTGTAGTGCCAACGGAAACACAGTCTTTATCAACAGAAAATACAACAGCCGTACAAACTGATAGTGTACAAGCTACCACTACAAAAGCTAATTCAGCTGTTTCAACTGCTTCTGATACCAACAACACAAACGGTTCTGACAACGCTTCAATTAAAACAGGCAATAATACTAATTATATTCTCATAAGTTTAATTTGTTTGCTTAGTTTGGCTGTTGCTGTTTTTGCCTGCAGATTCAAAAAGAAGGCAGTTAAATATTTATCCCTTGTTCTTTGTGTTGGTATCTCTGTAGGTTCGGTTGCTGTTGTAGGCGTTGCAAATACTAAAGCTGAGGAAACAACTAATGAAAAAATAATAACCATTGATACTGTAAAATATATCACAGTAAAAAACAATGAGTATCAAATAAAATCTATCGTAAAATATACTGAACCAATCGGCAAACAAAACAATGAATTTATTCCATCAAGGGATGCTGACAGCTATGTGAATGATGATCTTTATACAACAGATCCAGACAGTAACCATAAAGTTATTGACAAAGAAACGGGACTTCAATATTATAATAATGAAATTGAGATCTTTTTGAAAGATATAGCTACTGATAAAGATATTGAAATATTATGTAAGAAATATAATGCAATAATTGTGGGAAAAATTAAAAATTTAAATGTTTATAAATTCCGTCTTAATAAATCTTACTCTTATTCTGAATTACAAAAAATCATTTCAAATTTAAATAACGAAAATTATGTAGAAGAAGCTTCTTTAAATTTAGTTGTTAATTATCAAACACAAAAATACACTCCAACATCAAAAGAAGATCGGTGGACTAATGATTGGGACTATGTTCCATCTGGTGCGAATTGGGGTGTTGAAGCAATCAAGGCACCTGCAGCTTGGGAATATATTGATTTAATGAAAAGTGTAAATGTAGGCGTTTATGATCAAGGCTTTGATACACTTCATGAAGATTTAAAAAATGTAATAAAAAGTGCTAAATTACGGTATGCCAACCCTAAGAATCATGGAACGCATGTAACTGGAATAATCGGTGCGGAATTTGAAAATGGTATTGGCATAAATGGTATTTCCCCTACAGCCACTTTTTCTTTAGTTAATTATAATGAAAAATCTGACGAAGATGAATTCCAATTTAAATATGCTATGGATTATCTTATAGAAGAAAACAAATCAAAGGTTATAAATATTTCTTTAGGACCAGATTCTGAATATATGTTCGCAGCAAGCAAAGGCGAATTTTCAGCACAAGAATGTTTAAAATCCATATCAGCGGATTATGAAAAAACACTAAAAAAATTAATCATAAATAACGATTTTGTAATTTGTACAAGTGCTGGCAATGATTGCGGAAATTCTTATTATAAAAGTAATGAAGCACCCTGTGGATATTATCTTGCAGGTTCTAATAATACTTATTTTGATAGAGAAACAAATGAATATAAAAATTGGAACGGAAATTCCAAAAAAATTAGTGGTAAAAATCAGGTGAAAGCAATTTGGGACCCTTTGGCACTTATTAATGATGAGAAAATAAAAAACCGAATTATTGTTGTAGGTGCAATACAAAACGAATCTGATACTACTGAAAAATATTCCTTATGTAGTTTTTCAGATATTGGTGACAGAGTTGACGTTGTTGCTCCCGGATATGATATTGAAAGTACAGTATCTAATAATGGTTATGATACAATGTGTGGTACCTCCATGGCTTCTCCACATGTTGCAGGAATTGCAGCTATGCTCTATTCTTTAGACCCTGATATATCAGGGGATGAGGTTAAACGGATTATTTACAAAACTGCTACAACCAAAGTTGACGGCTATAAATTAGTTAATGCTGAATCCGCGGTTAAAGAAGTATTAGGTAATGGAACTTTATCTGGAAGTGTTGCTTCATCAAAAACAGTTCTCCCTAACACAAAAGTCGACGCATATCTAAAATTAAAATCAGGTACTCAATATGTTGATACTACATACACAAATGATAAGGGCATTTTTTCTATGGAATTGCCAGGCGGCAACTACGAACTAAGATTTAATAAAGAAGGTTATAAAACTGCCACCATTACTATTAAAAATTCTAAAAATTTGATAACCATTTTAGAAGACTCCATCATTATGGAAAATTCACCAAACGAAAATCCTGATAAAAATATAACAATTAATGAAGGCGATATAGTAACATTTACAGGTGTTTTAAAATTAGAAGATTATGAAATAAATAGCATTAATAAAGGGACAGTTTGCATACTTGACCTTGATAATCCTATTAAATGTTATTTAAATGATGGATATAATTATGACGGAAAAACTGAATTTAATATTGACTCTGTTCAAATTAATGCTTCTGATTTTAAAAAATATCTTGGCCAACATATTAACGTCAAAGGCAAGGTCATGCTGGCAACTACGGGACATCATCGACGAGATGTGGTGTTAATGGAGCCTGTTACTATTGACAAAAAAAGTAAATATCAAATTTACAATTTAGGTATAACTTGGGAAGAAGCAAAGGCATATTGTGAATCACAAGGAGGACATTTAGCCACCATTACCAGTAAAGAAGAAGATGACTATTTATACAATCTTGTTAAAGAGCAGGGTTATAAATCAGCTTATTTTGGTCTTGAAAGAGATGGAGATACTTGGAAATGGGTTACAAGTGAAGATTTTAGTTATTCAAATTGGGCTGATGATGAACCAAACAATGAAGGCTCAAGTGAGAATTATGGTATGTATTATTTAAAATATGCAGATGGGAAATGGAATGATGGAGGAATTGATACAACAGAAGCAAGTTCTAACAATACAGCATTTATTTGTGAATGGGATTATTTAGGGTCTACTTCTATCTAAAAAACTGTAAATGTTGGAAGATATAGTGCTTATAAGTATGTAGTTAATTAACTAAGAAGTAAGTTAATATATGCGATAATAATAGTAAAAAACAGAATAATGTTGTATCGCCAATAAAGTTAAACATTGGAGAAAGTTACCGGCCAAAGGCATCTGCCTATCCGCAAAAAACTCTTGAAGATGGTACAGTAGCAGTTCCTTCTACAGATTTCTCATGGAATATTGGAAATACAGATATTGCAAGTATATCTAAAGGAGAAACATTAATTTATGTAAAAACATCAAATGGAAAAACTACAATTTGCAATATTATCGTAGAATAAAACTTTAAAAACTGAAAGGTGGAGGAACAATCATATGTCCAAAATGTAAAAGCGAAAACTTAACTATTCAAGCTGTCCCAGAGGTAAAAAACGGGGTTGTTTTATAGTACTTTTATACATAATTCTTCTATGCTTATATTCAATTTCCCTTCATTAACCCATATTGTGAAAGCCTCGCTTATAACTTACAAAGTCAGTACATTATAATTTGTAGGAAGATGAAAGCTTTAATTTTGTTGACTTATGTAAAAAAGGCGACTAACTTTTCGCCGTGGCGAAATAATTGGTAATGTTGTATAATTATTTTGTTAGATGTGCAGGCTTATTTGCATAAATTATCGTTTAGGAGGTAAATAAATGAGGAAATTACTTAAAAGGGCTACAGCCATTTCAGTTGTTGCACACGGGAGGTGATTAAATGATTTTTATTATTGATTTAGGATTTTTAGTTTTGGTTATATTGATCCTATCAGTACTGGGCATTCTTGGCGTCAGTGTTGCACTTAACAATATAATGAGCTATATCTTGATTCCCGCAGTTATAATAACGGCAATTGTACATATTATTGTCATTATATATTGGATAAAAGAAAATATTGATGAAAGCAAAGACAGCTTGCCGTTAACAATATCAGGAAATATTGTATTTGCAATTGGTGAAATAATTAGAAGTTTTATTAATATTGTTTTTTTATCTTGTGTTTGCGAAGGCTTTTTATTAAATTTTACAGAAGCAACAGAAAAAGGAACATCATTCGATCCTTTTTCGATAGTGTTTTCATTTTTAATCTTTTTTTTAGACATAGGACTTTCAGTTTTAATTCTTTATATCTCTTGGTGGGGAGGTAATTGCATAAGAAGCGTTGTTCAGGAATGTGCTTTGTTAGGCGGCTCTGTAGATGCTATTCTTTCGGTTATATTTTTTATTTTAGTTGAGGCATTAATTGGGTATGGATATCCCAATACGTTAAAAGAACTTTTTGGTGGTATGCCATTTTTATATGAATTCTTAGCAGACCCTATTTTGTTTAAAATTATACGATGCTTTATATCGTAAGAGAGGGGACTATGATAACAAGTCGGTGTTATCAAATATAGATATTTTGCACTTAAAAACAACTAAATGTGGCTTTGGGATGCCTCTTATCCTTATGAAGCAGATTTTTTGGAACACATTAGAATAAACGATGAATACATAGTCCCTATATCAATAGCTGAGAGAAAACCGCAAAAAGAAAATTGATTAAAACAAGTGGCAACGGACAAGCTGCCACTTGTTTTTTCTGACTTTAGGCTTGTGTTACAGAAAAACAGGTTTTTATAATAATTAGAACTAAAAAATTGAAGCGGTGCAATATAATCAACTTAATACCTTTTAATGACGAATTTATATGTAAATTGACAAAGCAAAAAAATTAGTGTCACACTGTATGTCACATATTGAATTGTATAAAATGATTTGCTAAAATGTTCTTGTAGGTAAATTATAACAAGCTAAAATCAATACATTACCCGAATATATGTGCACACCGCAATAATTTCGCACAATAAATACGCTTACAAGGAAATTTTAATACACACCTCTAATACGGCCAAGCCCAGCCTTGCGGTCGGGCTTGGTCGTAGAAGAATGGCAAAAGCGGAGGCTCGGCGTTTTTTCAAATGCTCTAAATATATGGGCAGATTTGTGTATAATAAACAGCCTCGTATTTAATTAAAGGGTATATATTTAATGATTTATGAAGAAATATTACAGAAATTTATATATAACAGCAGAAGGGGAGAGAATTTATGAAAAAAGCAGTTGGTATATTTACGGTACTGTGCTTGGTTATTGCAATGAGTGCCTGTACAGGAGGCAGTGGTTCTGTAACAAACAAGAGCTCGTCAAAGAACAGTTCCTCTGAATCATCAACATCAGAAAAGGCTACAGATAGCTCTGCTGAAAAAAACACAGAGCTAAGCTATGAGGACAAATATAATCAGTATATAAAAGATACTATTATACCTGAGATTGGCTTGTACACGGATTATGATATTAAAAAGGAATATTTCAGCAATGACGGTACATATTTAAATCCGGGTGCGTGGTGTACCGAAACAGGTATGATAAGTGCAAAGATAACCGATCTAAACGGTGACGATATTCCGGAGCTGATTGTCCCATATCTTAAAAGTGATTACATTTCAAAATTAAAATATAAAAAGGACAAAAACTGTTCTGTTCCGTATCTCCGTATTTATACTACTAAAAATAATAATATTGAAAAGCTTACAGATGTGCGAATGTCAGAAACGGTTGACTATAGCTGGCAGGATATGCAGCTATTTATTAATGAATATAACGGTACAAAATATCTTTGCTTTAATGACTGTGCTATGCATGCCGATTTCGGCAATGAGGATACATTGCTATTTATAACTTATGATGGCAAGGAAGTTAGTGCGGATATGATATTTTCACCTGTGAATAGTATAGGCTATACCCTAGGAAAGTCTGAAAACTGTTTATTAAATGATTATGACTGTAATAAGCTGTACTCAGACCAGCCAAATTATGTATCTCTTGTAAAGCGTCAAATTTCTATGGAGGATCCAAGTGTTAATGACGGATATAAAGAGGAATATGATAACTGCTTTAACCCGAAGCACCAACAGAGGCTCCGACTGAGACACCAATATAAAGAGGAATATGATAACTGCTTTAAGGAGCAAATAGAAAAATACGGCTTGTCGTTTACAGGCTTTGGCGTAGGTGTGTTCAAAGGAGAACGCTATATTGATACCTCAAAAACGGATAACATTTTCTTTGTACACGCCGATGTTACCAGTGGTAAAAATCCACAGCAAATAGCCACTGTAACAGACTTTACCAATGTGTTAAAGAGCTTTGGAAACAGTGCTTTGAATGAAAGCGAAAAAGCAACGGAAAAGCCTACAGATAACAGTTCAAGCGACAGCAGTAATAATGAGGTACAAAATACAGATGGCTGTGTACTGCAAAGCGTTGGCTGTGTAAACGGAAGGCTTTGTTACACACAAGATCATAAATTTGAGTATGTTGCAAATGATGTTGCAAGTCCTTTGCCGGATAATATAAAGGACAAGGTAGGCAAGTTTATGTTAATTGACGACTACATATACTATATTCCAATAGTAGTCGGCTCGGGCGGCTTTTCGGTAGAGCTTAGAAAAATGAAGCAGGACGGCAGTGATGATCAGCTTGTATCCGGTTATTTAAGCTATAGTCCATGCTGTTATTATACAAAGGGATATTTGCTGTATTGTTATTATAACGAAAGCACAAACGATTCCAAAAAGGTCATTCTCAACTTAAAAACGGGGGAGGAGAAAACTATTAGCGACTCCTACATTATATCGGCAGCCGCAGACGGTAAATTTTATGGTACCGCTAACAATTCTTTGTATGAGATTGATGCGGAAACAGCACAGGCAACGAATTTTGGATATATTTCAGGCAGCATTAAATGTATAGATAACGGTTATATATATTACAATGCTGATACAGGGGCTGTAAGCAGAATTAACCTAAGTAATGGTCAAAGTGATACCTTTAACATCAGCAGGGGAATGTTTGCGGTAATGAATAATATGATTTACTACACGCCCTATAAAACAAATTCAAGCTATTCACTGGCAGATACTTCTGATATACGCTCGTACAATATCGAAACAGGGGAGGATACTCTGCTTTCTACAGTTTCCGCTCCGAACGGAGGTATAAAAAGATTTGAGCTTGAAAACGGCTATTTAGTTTATACCGTTGCAAACGGAAATACAGGTAGCGGTGCATCCGACTATATATTTGATGTCAATACAAAAACAGCCACTCTTGTAAGCAATTATGCGGTTGCATCATTCTAAATTGCGGCAGGAAACATACTAAAGGATGAAGCTGGAAATAAATTAAGATATACAATAAATGAGCTAATATATTATCCTGTTGACAACCCAAATGGCGTATTAATTGAGGTAACAGAACAATTCAAGTGAGGAAGTGTGTCTTTTGATTAATCATTTAAAAAAGGTATTTGATAATTACAGATTAAAAGTTCGTGATTTTGAAGACAAAAAGGCTGTCATAATTTATGACAGCCACAATACCTATCCGGAGGATTGTGTGAAATTTGATTGGCAAAATGATGAATATATAATATGTGAGGTTCATAGATCAAGGCAAATTATAATAGCTAAAGATACAGATGAAAAGACAGCGATAATAAAATTATATATTTTTTGTTTACGCTTTTTTGCTATAAAAATTTTTACACCATCCAACGTTGAGTTTTTAACTAAAAGTCAAGAAAAAATTCAAAAATTATACAATGCCGATGAAATGAATAAAATTAAGGATTTCATTATTAATGCCTTTGGTGATACGGATATTTCTTTTGCTGAAAACAATTTAGAGGGTATTTCGCTGGTGAAGAATAACAATATATATTTTATTAATGTCAACGGGTATCCCTTATATAAAAGTAACAACCTTTGTCAAGCATACAGCCTTACATTTAATGTTTGTTTGAAAATTTCTATCCTTTGTAAAATGATAAGGGAGAAATTTGGTTTGAATAACTGTCCGTTATCACTAATGAATATTTATTTGTTCGGAACACAGTTTTCAGAGAACATACCCCGACCGCTATAAAGTTTTGATTGTATTCCAAAAAGTTTTACATTGGTTTTGGGGTATTTATTAAATACTTCACCGTATATCTACTCGAAAGATTGCATTATATTTACTGTTCTGTAATATTTATTTTCAGTATGCTTTAAAAAATAAGAGGTAACATTATGATGAAAAATAATTACTATAAAAATCTTTTATTGGAGGCAATAAGTAAAGATGAATTATCAGCTTTTTTAGAAGGGAAAGGCAAATATCATATTAAATGTAATGTAGCTGATACTCCTACAGACTTTGGTTCTGTATTAGATACTGCTTTTTATTTGGCTGATACGAATCCCGAATTAAATATAGGCAGAAAATTTGAATGTGCAATAAAAAATATGTTGCAAGGAAATGAATGTGATATATATTGTTCGGTATTTTTGTTCTTTAGCTATATTATTCAATCTTGTCGTATATTGCCCATTAATTACAATGAAAAAGATATGTATTATCGTATAGCAAGTAGAAAAAAGTTAAATGCAACATTTTCATTACCGATTGATGAAATAAGCAAGGTCATGACAAATTCTCTACACAGAAATCAAGAAAGTCTGAAAAGTTGTAAAAAATGGACGGGTAAAAATAAAAGTGAGGGAATTTGGGAAGAGGTAGAAAGACTAAATAATATTATGAAAAAAGATTATAATATAGAAATTTTATAACATCATAATTAAAAACACACGAGGCGCTCTATGACTATAGGGTGTCTCATAGTTTGATTTAGCCAAATTAAATTCAAAAACATTTATTAAAAACGGTATCTCAAACGACACAATAAAAGCCTTTATTGAAAGCAGTGACGCTTTTTATATGCATAATGCACCAAATACAGGTTTGACTACATTTAAAATAACGAACGATACATATTGGGTTGACGATCCTAATTCGGCTTATTACAATAAGCGTGTGGATGGTACCCAAAATAAGGATTGGAATTTGGCAGAGTATATGATAGATCATCCTATGTAATACGAGTATGGATTTGTAATTAATTATAATACTGACGCGGTATATAACGCCGGTTCTGCTATTTTCTTCCATGTCAGCAATAAACCAACAGCCGGCTGTATAGGCGCAAGCAGAGAATTTGTTTTGAAATATTTATCTAAACTGAATTCATCTTCAAACCCATATATATTAATAGTTTAAAGCCAACATTAAATTGCAATAACAAATACGACCATCAAATGTTTTAAAAAATCCTGCAGGAGGCCTCTTTCAGCCTCTTGCAGGATTTTTTATAGCGGCGGTTTTTATCGGACTACATTATCACATACAGAAATCTTATGTTACATTACCTATTGTATATAGAATTTTGTAAAATGCTCTGAAGGTTATTTTAACAGGATTATAAAGGAAACACCTAAATATATGTGCAAAATGCAATAATGCCGAACAATAAATAATTCATTGGTAATGTGTGAATTAAATACAAAGTAAATAATAAATATGTGCATAACAACAGAAAAAGAGGGGCGAAAAGTAAAATTCACCGTATTTTAGCCTGCTTTGTACCGATGCCGCCTTTTCCAAGGATATAATAAAAATTTTTAAATTCCGATTTTCTCACGAAGGTTTTTTGATTCGTCGGTCAAATTGCCGTCATCGTTTAAAATAGGGGTATCAAGGACTGCTTTTATGCTGACGGCTAATGAAGCTGCGGCAGCGATTGCTTTCTTTGAGTCAAGCGAATATTGTGAGTAATCGTAACCCTCCAAATCAACAATTCTCTTCATCTGTTGGATTAATGGCATAAACCGTGCGTCCAGTAAAGCCAGCAGACTGTAAAACAGGTCGGTTCTTCTGCGAATCGCAATGCACAGTGCTGAACCGGCGTCCATCTGTTCGCAAAATACGCTTGCTTCTGCTACGCTTGCTTCTGCTTTTTCCAGATTTTTTCCGGCCTTTGCACCAACGATGATACCCATAATCATCAAGGCCGGTCCGGCTACCAAGCCGCCGAGAACAGCCGTACCTCCGGCTACGCCCATTCCTCCGGCGGCAAGTGAACCGCCGCCGAAGAAGGCTAAGGTTGCGTTGGACGCTGCCACTCCGCTAAGCGAGGAGATAGCAGTACCCGTTGAAGCGGTGGCAAAGGCAGCAGCACTGTATGCACCAAACGCTGCTATTGCTCCGCCAGCCGCACCCGCAGCAGCTCCGTCAGCAACGGATAAAGCAAAATGGCGCATTTCGTCCAGCTCTTTAAATTCTTTTTTATCAATCGTCAGTTTGTTCAGCTCCGTCAAGCCGAGAGAGTCGGTAAGGACAACATTTTTTATCTTTGTAAATATATCAAGAAAATCTGCAATGTTTCCGTTAAGCACAAACAGCTTTTCATTTCCCAGAGCCTCCAGCGATGCCTCACACTGCCTGCGATAGGTATTCAGCCTTTTGGCGGCTTCTTCCATTCTTTCGTTAGAATTCTCGTTCAGCTTTGATGCTTTGTGCTGGTCAAAGCCTGCCATAGTTGTTTTTCCGATGCCTACGGCACCGGTCGCTACGGCGATTCCGATAAACAGCAATGGTAATGGCATAGTTCCTCCTCCTTATTCTTCTGTGAAATCCTTTTCTTTATTTGCGGCTTCTTCTTTTTTAGCGGCCTCTTTTTTGTTTTCGCCGAACCTCTTACCCATGCTCCCGAAAAAGCCTGTTACTGCGGCTCCTGCCTTTTTGGAGATAGGGGTGACAGTGTCTTTGATTTCTGCTGTGATATGCTCCGAGGCCTCTGAAATTTTTTCCGATAGGGTTGGATTTAGTTTTAGCTCCTCGACAGAAGGCTCGTTGACCTCATCCTCAATCAGATTTTTGGCTGCTTCAGCCAGCTTTTCAATCCGCTGTTCGACTTCCTCTATAATCGGAGCAATTTCACGATATGAACGGTCAGACTGAGAGAGCAGGTCGTGTTCATGGGCTACTTCTATTGCCGAACACATCAGATGTTCCATTTCTAAAAAAATGTCCGTCGGGATATTGCATACTCTAACAATATGCTTTATAAGTCTGCGTTCGTTATGATGATAGGTTTCATCACTATATGCGAGTGTCAACAAATTCCATACAAGAAACCGTGAGGCGACTGCCTTGTCACCGTCTGCAACAGGAGCAAAAAGCACCTTATCGACGCCTTCTGCAATGACATCATAAAAGTCTTCTTCGTCGATAACTGAACGAAGCTGTTTCTGACACGCTTCCAGCATTTCGTTTTTGTAATCAGAAAAATGGGCTTTATCCAGCTCCAAGCCAATCTCATTAAGCTTTTCGAGTTCACTCTTTGTTATTTCCTCTCCATCTGCATAAAGCAGATAACAGAAAACCATAACGGCGTTTTTAATAGTAATATATTTCATACTTTGTCCTCCTTACAGTTTAAAGCTTTCATCGGAAAGCATCAAATCGTCAAACTCTTTCTGCGTACGGAACTGCGGCTTGCGTTCCAGTGCTGTTTGAATTTGCGTATTAGAACTGAGAAACCCGTTAATATCTCCCTCGAGCATTGCTGCGTCCATTGCATCAATGCCGTTACGAAAAACCTCGAGTTTTTCCGTGAAGTATTTCTCATATGCTGCGACTGTCTGTTCACGGTATTCTCTTATCATCACGACCGCTTCGGCACAATTAGCTTCAATAATCTTTCGTTCTTCTGCGGCAAGCTGATATTCAACCAGAGAAGTCCTTAATTCCTGATATATGGCAACAGCCGCCATATATCCTATTGTGCTTCCTGCTGCTCCCGCAACCACCACCAGAGCACGGCTGCCTGCACCTTTTGCCAATGAGGCAAAAGCGGTTGCGTACATTGCCGCACCTAATTCGCCAAAGCCGTTTTCGCCAAGTTGGACTATGCATTCCGTACCGGTAATCTCACCACGGATAAACTGCAATATTACCTTGCCGACATTGACCGTTGTGCTGACCATTTGTGCCGGCACTGAGGTTTTGGAAAGACTGCGGACATACTCGGAAGAAGCGTTCTGCATGGTTCCTTTAATTACAGCTCCAGAGAAAGCAGTTGCATAACTGCTTGCGGCTCCTTTGCCGGCGGCTTTGGCAACCTCTAAGGCCGCTTTTTGGGGGTCGATTTCGCCCTTTACACATGCAACAAAGTTTTTAACGAGAGAAAGTGAGGCTGACATTGCAGCACCGATACCTGCCTGACTTAAACCGGCTTTATTGGCAACATTGGCGACATCCTTTGCTGTTGACAGCTTTGGATGCTTACGGGCAAATATCGCTTCCTTTTCGGTGACGCTGCTTTGCTTCAAATTCTCACGAGTTTTAGTGATTTTCGCTTTCCGGTCTTCAAGCTTCCTGCATAATTCCGTGTCGCCGCTTTCTTTTGCGTGATCTATCCGCTTTTGGATGTTCTCCTCCTTTGACCTTAATTCCAGCTTGACTTTTTCATAAAAGTCCTTTGGTATCTCTATTGCAATATCGTTTTCACGGTATTTATCATATTTTTTGTTAAGCAGCCTTTGTGCACACTGCTCTGCGTTGCCGCCGACAAATTTCAGCTGCCTTGCCGTACCCTCCACTACGGTACCGTCCGAATAAACCTCCGCTAAGTCAAACAATTGATCGTTGGAGCCTCCGATTGCCCGTCCCTGAGAATCGGTCTGCGGAGCAACATCGTCGGTTCGTTTGACGAGCTTTTCCGAACCGTCAATTATTCTGTCTGCACTCTCCCTTGCGGCAGCCTTTACTTCTGCGGAAAAGCCCGCCTGCTGTTTTATATTTTGTTCTTTGTAAGCCTCATTAACCTTACTGTCGGCGATAGATTTCAATGAGCGTGTCGCTGTGGTGCCGGCCTCGTTATCCTTGCCCGAAAAGGCAACAAGGTGCTCTTTAACAGCACTGCCAAAACGGTTAACAGTCTCAACGGCGGCACCCTGCAGTGCCTTTTTTTCTAAGCTTTTCTTTTTCTTTTCATCCATTAAACTTAGTACCCATCATAAATAATTTTTTTCATACATCAAATAATTACTGACCTTTTAATGCCAATTATAGCATATAATTGTGCATAATACAACCGTTATTGATAATAGCTCAAAAGGGTTAACCGATGAGCTTACCCCACATAGCTGTCGTAGAACTTTTAGTACAAGATTATCTGCCTCAGGTGCAAGTGAAACGGACCTTATTGCCCTTATGGGACATACTTCTATAGAGGTTGACCGTAAGCATTACATCAATCAAGAAGTAAAGAATTCCTCAACAACGCTTCTGTTGTGTTTGATGACAAGCGTGAGGATAACCTCAAAGAAAAGCTTGCCGAATAACGCAAGGAAAAAGCGGAGTATGCCAAAAAGGTTGGTCAGTTAACCATGCAGGTTGACTGGCTCAAAAAAAGTCTGAAGAAATTTGTGGACCTGACTACAAGAGTAAGTTTAGTCAAACCCCTTTTGACGGCTAAAGAAATACCGGCTTCTGTTGGTGCAAAACTGCTTGATATCAATCGTACAAGTATTTATTACAAAGGCTCACCTGCATCTGACGTGGAACTGGCTTGTAAAGAGATTATCGACCATCTTCATACAGATAATCCAGACTGGGGTGCAAGACAAATGTCCGCACAGCTAGAGGCTAAAGGTTATCATGTGGGACATCGGAAAGCACGGCGTTACATGAACGAATTGGATATTTACCCAATCTATCCTAAAATGAACCTTTCCAAACGTATGCAAAAGGCAAAGGTATGTCCTTATCTGCTCCGTAATGCCATCATAGACAAGCCAAATTAGACATCCCCCAGCTCACAAGCACTGATGAAGGTGCTATACTTAGAACTTTTGAGATCGCAAAAAATGGACAATTCCGAACCAAAACTGGGGCCAGTACGTGGTGAACCGGAAGTCATGTATCCAGATAGAATGCTGATATAGTAACAAAAGCTGATAGTCAAGAGCAAATATACACCAAGATTTTTCTGGCTGGCTACCCGTGTGGGGGTATGTTGGAAACGGAGAGTAACAAGGGGTGCATTGCCCCGCTTGAAACGGAAAGAAAGGACGGTACAGAAAATTTACTTGAAGCTATCCTTGAACGAAACAACTTGAACAAGGCATATCGGAAAGTAAAGAGAAACGGATGCGCAGTAGGAATAGATGGTATGACGGTTGACGAAATGTTGCCATATCTAAAAGAACATCGTAAAAATTTTCTTAATGCACGAAGGAATGGGATATATGAGCAAAAAACGGTCGTAAGAATAGAAGTACCAAATTTACCGCTGTAAAAAAGTTAAGCTCCGCTGGGAATACAGAAATTTCTGTGAACTCAACGGGGCAATTATTATGCTGAAAAATCCGCACACTCGACTCGAACCTCATATTTACTTAAAATTATTATGACAGCTTTTGAATTCATACTTTTCGGGTAAAATATTAAAAAATACTAGGAGGAAAACACGATGAAAGGACTATTATTGACGGCAAAAGTGATTGCCGAATTTAAGAAACATCTTATTTTGGAAGAAAGGAGTGCTGCGACAATTGAAAAATATGTCCGTGATGTTACGACCTTTGCAAAATTTACAGCCAGTGTTGAGATAACCAAAGAAACAGTTATTGCATATAAAAAGAATCTACAAGAAAATTATGCTGTGCGGAGTGTTAATTCAATACTTGCAAGCATAAACGGTCTGTTTTCATTTTTAGGATGGCACGCACTGAGAGTAAAATCACTTAAATTGCAACAGCAGGTGTTCTGCTCCGAAGATAAAGAACTGACAAAAGCAGAATACACAAGACTTTGCAAGACCGCCGAACACAAGCATAATGAAAGGCTCAACCTCATTTTGCAGACAATCTGCGGAACAGGTATTCGTGTAAGTGAACTGCAATTTATAACGGTTGAATCGGTAAAACAGGGTGAAGCAGTTGTTTCATTAAAGGGCAAAACACGCTCAGTATTTATCGTAAAAGAATTAAAGAAAAAATTGCTACATTATGCAGCGAAGAAGAATATTAAAAGCGGTATGATTTTTATAACAAGGACAGGTAATCCCATCAGTCGCACAAATATATGGAGAGAAATGAAATCGCTCTGCACTGAAGCAAATGTTAATCCCGGGAAAGTGTTTCCGCACAACTTAAGACATCTTTTTGCAAGGGTGTTTTACGGCATTGAAAAGGATATTGCCAAGCTCGCCGATATTCTGGGACATTCAAGCATAAATACGACAAGAATTTATATTATTTCCACCAGTATAGAGCACCGCCGCCGTATGGAAAATATGCAATTGATAATTTAGCGTAGAAAAAAAGCCGCCCAATTGGCGACTGAAACATAATCGATATTATGTTGTAAATTAACATAAGCTTGAGCTGATTATATCACACTTTAAGCAAATTTACAACGGATACATATACAGAGAAGTATGAAAAATAAGCAAATTTTCACTTTTAATACAACACAAATAAGCCTTTTCAAAATTCATAAATGACAAGGCTTGGTTTTTTATACTTATTTTCAGTTTTCAGCGTTCACATTTCCAGTGTGAGCGTTTTTCTTTTGCTTCGAAATGCAACATAATATCGATTCTGTTGTATCGGAGAGTGATTAAAAGCGTGACAAAGCAAGTTAAATCAAAACAGAGGGTTGCAGAGCACGGTGAAGTCTTTACCGCCGAGCGCGAAGTAAAAGCCATGTGCGACTTGGTTTCGCAGGAATGTGACCGAATCGATAGCCGTTTCCTTGAGCCAGCCTGTGGCAATGGAAATTTTCTTGCTGAAATTCTAACAAGAAAACTTGAAACCGTAAAAAGACTTTATAAAAGTAATCCGTATGACTTTGACCGATATTCCGTGCTTGCCGTTTCAAGCATATACGGCGTGGATATCATGCAGGACAATACCGAGGAATGTCGCAGGCGACTGTATGTTATTTGGGAAAAAGAATATAAATCGGCTTGTAAAAAGCAATGTAATGATGATACCCGCAAATCGGTTAAATACATTCTGGATAAAAACATTTTATGCGGCAACGCTTTAACGCTTATGTGTGTTGATAAACACCAAAAAGATACAGATATTCCGATTGTTTTTCCGGAATGGAGCTTAGTGTTAGGAACACAGTTCAAAAGGCGTGATTTTCGACTTGATGTGCTGCTTAAAGCAAACGAAAAGCCAAAACAAAAGTCGTTGTTTGACGATGAAGAGGATATATATCAATATTTATCGATAAATCCCGTTACAGGGGAATATATGGCGGAGCCAATATGCGAATATCCGCCTATAAATTACAGGAGGATATGGGAAAATGGCTGATACTTTTTTTGACAGAATTTACAAGGACAGGACGCAGCACACGCCTGATGTGCTTTCATGCCTTGCGAATCTCTCAAATGACGAGGTTTTCACACCGCCTGATGTAGTAAACCAAATGCTTGATCTTTTGCCACAGGAATTGTTTTGCGATCCGAATACAACCTTTTTAGATCCGGCTTGCAAAACGGGCGTTTTTCTCCGTGAGATCGCAAAGCGATTATTAGTAGGGCTTGAAGATAAAATCCCCGACCTAAAGGAACGCATAGACCATATTTTTCATAAGCAGCTTTTCGGTATTGCCATTACCGAGCTGACAAGCTTGCTATCTCGCCGCAGTCTTTATTGCTCAAAATATCCCAACGGACCGTATTCAATCACACACTTTGATGATGCAGAGGGGAACATTCGGTACAGAAGAATAAACCATACTTGGGTGAATGGAAAATGCGAGTATTGCGGTGCTAATAAGGAACAGTGGGACAGGGGCAAGGAACTTGAAACTTACGCCTATGAACTGATACATACAGATAATCCGGAAAGGATTTTTAATATGAACTTTGATGTTATTATAAGCAATCCGCCGTATCAAATGACATTTGGAATTGAGGGTGGTAATAGTTCAAATGCAAAATCAATATATAATCTTTTTATTGATAAAGCTATTAAGTTGAACCCAAGATATATGTGTATGATTACCCCCAGTAGGTGGATGACTAAAACTGCCCAAGGGATTCCCGATATATGGATCGAAAACGCACTACATTCCAATCAATTTAAAGTTATACATGATTTTGAAGATGCTTCTGAATGTTTCCCCGGAATATCACTTACCGGTGGCGTAAATTATTTCCTTTGGGAAAAAGATTTTAATGGAAAATGTGATTATTATTTTCACAAATCATCATTAGAAGCACCTATTTACAGATATGACTATCTTGATTCTAAAAATGCCGGTATTGTTGTTAGAGACCCTCAGGTATATTCAATATTAAAAAAAATTGAGCAATATGAAGGGAATTTCTATAATGACACTAACAATAATTTTTCGGGATTGGTAAGTGCGAAGCACTTTTTTGATGATAGTAAATATCTCACGTCTAATTGGAAAGGATATAAAGATAATCCGGATTCGAGTTATCATATAAAATATTATCTTAATGTTGACAGAGAAAGAACTTTTAGATGGATAAGTGATTCGCAATTACCAAAAAACAAAGAAGTAAAAGAACTATGGAAAGTATTTATACCTGCTGCAAATGGTTCAAATGACATAGTTTTAGGGAGACCATTTGTAGGCGAACCTGGGAGTGTTTGTTCACAAACATTTCTTGTAATCGGATATGATCCGCAAAAGCATAACTTTACAGAGGTACAATGTAAAAACATTATTACATATATACAAACTAAATTTTTTAGATATTTAGTCAGCATAAAAAAGAAAACACAAAACGGTCCTCGCGGAGTTTATCAATTTGTTCCGCTGCAGGATTTCAATAATGAGATAACTGATGAAATGCTGTACAAAAAATACAACTTGAGCCTTGATGAACAAGAGCTTATAGAGTCGTCGATAAGGCCGTTGAATTTATCCGGAGGTGACAACTGATGGCGAATAATATCAGCCTATCCGATATTCTGCATAACCGTCCTGCGGTTGTGCCTACAATTTACGGCTACACTCTGCCGGGTGTTGCCGACCATAACGGCTACATAAAAATCGGATATACCGACCGTGAAGATACAGAAACCAGAATTAAGGAACAACTACATACCGCTGCAATTTCGTTTAGAATTTTGTTTAGAGAATCTGCTATGCGTTCCGATGGTACTTGTTTTACAGATAAAGACATTCACCGATTGCTAAAGCACAAAGGTTTTCGGCAGTTAAACGAGGGCGAAGACCACAACGAATGGTTTTGCTGTACCGAAAAAGAGGCACTTGAAACTATAGAAGAGGTAAGAACAGGCATTCGCTTTGAGGGACAGCGCACTTGGAATTTTTCTATGCGCAAGGAGCAGCAAACCGCCGTTGAAATGGCAAAGAAATATTTTGAGCAGGAAAAGGAAGAAGATCCCGCCCGTTCGCCTAAATTTTTGTGGAACGCTAAAATGCGTTTTGGCAAAACCTTTGCGACATATCAGTTGGCACGGGCCATGGATTTCAAAAAAATACTAATTTTAACCTTTAAGCCGGCGGTTGAGTCGGCTTGGCAAGAGGATTTATCTCACCATGTGGATTTTGCCGGCTGGCAATTTGTATCCAATAAAGAGGCAAAATTTGATGCAAAACAGCTTGACCAACAATTTAGAGCTTGCGACAAAACAAAGCCTATTGTGGTTTTTGGTTCGTTTCAAGACTTACTGGGCACTAACAATGCCGGTGGAATTAAAGCAAAAAACGAATTTATTCACACAACTAATTGGGATTTGGTGGTGTTTGACGAATATCATTTTGGAGCTTGGCGTGAAAATGCTAAAAATCTTTTTGAAAAATTTGACGAGGAAAGCAATGACTTTGATATTGAAAAATATCAAAGAGAAGAGTCGGGAAACGCCATAAACGAAACATTTTTGCCTATATCCGCCTTTCATTATCTCTATCTCTCGGGTACCCCGTTTAGAGCGTTAAATTCCGGCGAATTTTTGGAGGATCAGATTTTTAACTGGACATATTCTGATGAACAATCGGCAAAGAAAAACTGGAAAGGTGAACCCGACGAAAACCCTTATGCGGCACTGCCAAAAATGATTATGTTGACATATAAAGTTCCGGGTTCTATTACCAATGTGGCAACAAATGAGGGTTATAATGAGTTTGATATTAATGAGTTTTTCCGTGCCGAATGTACAGAAAAGGGTAAGCCGGAAACTGCAAAATTTGTATATGAGGATTATGTCCAAAATTGGCTGAAAATGATACAAGGCAAATATATGCCTGTGGATGGTTTAAAACTTGGTGCGGAACGCCCGCCTATGCCATTTTCGGACACAACCCTATTGAATGTTTTATCTCATACGCTTTGGTTTTTGCCAAATGTGGCAAGCTGTTACGCAATGTATAATTTGCTAAAACAAAAGCAAAACAACTTTTTTAATGATTACAAGGTTATTGTTTGTGCAGGAACTAAGGCAGGTATCGGTTTGGACGCATTAGTACCTGTGCTGAATGCTATGGGCAATCCGCTGAAAACTAAAACTATAACTCTCTCCTGCGGAAAGCTTACAACCGGTGTTACGGTCAGACCATGGGCAGGCGTGTTTATGCTGAGGAATCTAAAATCGCCTGAAACATATTTTCAAACAGCATTCCGAGTGCAATCCCCTTGGGAGGTTAAAGACGAACACGGTAACCGCGAGGTTGTAAAAAAGGAGTGTTATGTATTCGATTTTGCACTGGAGCGGGCATTGCGTCAGATTTCAGACTATTCCTGCCGCTTAAAGGTGGATGATACAAGTCCCGAACAAAAGGTGTCTGAGTTCATCAGTTTTCTGCCGGTATTGGCATTTGATGGGTCTTCCATGAATCAAATTAACGCACAGGATATACTTGATATTACATATGCCGGCACATCTGCAACATTACTTGCAAAGCGTTGGAAAACAGCATTGCTCGTCCATGTTGACAACGATACGCTCAAAAAGTTACAAAACAACCAAGAGGCACTCAATGCATTGATGAATATTGAGGGATTCCGCTCGCTTAATTCTGAAATACAGACGATTATAAACCATTCCGAAAAGATTAAGAAGTGGAGAAAAGAAAAAGGTGACAATCTCACAAAACAAGAGAAAAAGGAGCTTTCCGAGGACGAAAAGAAAGCCAAATCGCTTCGTAAACAAGTGCAGGAGAATCTGCTTAAGCTCGCCGCACGAATACCGGCGTTTATGTATTTAACGGATTACCGTGAACAAACAATAAAGGATGTTATAACACAGATTGAACCTGAGCTTTTCAAGAAAGTAACCGGACTTTCGGTTAAGGATTTTGATGTTCTTTGTTCAATAGGCTTGTTTGACCCGGAAAAAATGAACCAAGGCATTTTTGGCTTCCGTAAATACGAAAATTCCAGCCTTTCTTATACAGGCATAGACAAACATGAAGGCGAGGCTGTAGGTGGTTGGGATACAGTACTTCGTCGTGAAGAATATGAGGAACTCTATTCAAAGCAACAGGCCACCATTACCGATTTGACCGAAGCAATTACCACTGCCGATGTTCATGCGAAAGTCGCAAATGTTCAGCAGAAAACAAACGATGTGGTACATACGGCTAAATCTGGCAATAAAATTAAAACAGATGTAGCTCATAAGTTAAAAACTGCCGATACCCCACCTTCCACTGAAAAAGATTGGAATAAGATACTTGCGCCGGTTGGCATTGAAACTTTGGTAAAGCATAAAACTTTTGGGGTGGGTACTGTTGTATGGATGGATAAGGCTAAAAAATATATTCGTGTTAAATTCACAACAGGTGAAAAGCAGTTTGTTTTCCCCGATGCATTTATTACAGGTTTTTTGAGTATTGGATAACAGCACAACTTATTGTTTCTAATTCATGATTTTTAGTTACTAATTATATAAGAATTTGAAATATTTCTGATGAGATATTTAGACACACTACTCACTAAAAATATGCAAACGACAATATTATATTTTAGACTGGTCTGTCTATAAATTATTTGCGTACTCATCAAATTGCCCTATATATAAAAGCCAAATCCTGCAAGATCATAACATTAGCTTTTCCTTGGATGGTGTGAAAATTTTTCTGTAAATTCAGATCTTCTATGATAATTGATGCGGCTTAACAGCAGATTTCTGGGTTAAACCGTTGTTTATTTAATAGCAAAAATAAGCTGGTATGTCAAGAGCGCCCAGAATTTTCTGGGCGTATATTTACTTTTGATATTCCGGCTTTTATTGCTATATCTGCATTCTATCCGGGTACATAATTTCGAGTCTTTTGGTCATCTTGCAAAAAGCAGGCAGCTTTGTTACAGCTTTAGGTCGTTTTATTCGAGCATAAAACTGCACAAAGAGGCTTTTTAGCCCTCAAAGCCTCTTTGTGCCTGCGTTTTTTGAAAATGGGTTCAAATAGCCATTTTTGCCGATTTTGGGGAGAAAACAGGGAAGATTGGGGAGAAAAAACGGAAGAAGGCAATACAAAAAATATGCACCGCAGAACAGAGCTTCAAACCGACAAAATCTATGTTCGAGGTGTATCAAATGAAAAATTTACTGATTGATTGGAACAGCGTTCCCGATGTGATGAACAAAGACCAGTTTTACCGCCTTTGCCATATCAGCAAGTCAACAGCCTTACATCTGCTCAAAAGCGGTAAGGTCCCCTGTGAATGGTCGGGCAAAAAAACACGCTGCTACAAAATCAAAAAAGAAGATGTGAAAGCCTATCTTGAAGAACGAGCTATTTTCCCGGAGCTCTATTCTGCACCGAGGGGATGGTACGGCAGTCATTATGTGGCGAAGCTTTCCAAAGAACTACCCGAAGAAGTGCTCCGCCAAATGCACGATTATTACACCGGACTTATGAAAAAGTATAAAGATGTGGTGACGGTACAGGAGATTGTTGTCCTGACGGGTTACAGTAAAACCACAATCAACAACTGGTGCAATAAAGGCGTGCTGAAATCCTTTCGCAAAGGGCAAATATATTACATACCGAAAATCTTTCTTGCAGAGTTCTTCTGCTCGCTGACCTTTCGCTCCATCACTCGAAAGAGCCTGTGGCACATCCAAACGCTGAACGATTTTCAAAGGAAGATGAAGAAGAAAAAGTAATGTGCGATTGGAATTTTCGCATACTCGCACCTGTCTATCGGTTTTGCTAAACTGTAATCGAAAGGAAGGTGCATTCTTTATGGCACGATTTATCGAAGAATTTTACTACGGAAATATTGATTCGCAGGCACAAAGTACAAAATGCAATTCGGCTATGTCAAAGGAATTGCAAATTCTTAGCAATGCAGAGGAATACCTTACCGAAAAGCTGACCGATGAAAACAAGAGCAAATTTCTTGACTATGTTAATGCGTGGAGCGTGGTAAACGGCGAATCCAACCTCGATAGCTTTATTATGGGATTTCGTCTCGGAGCAAATTTTACCTACGATGCGTTTATATCAACTGAAACACCATTTGAAGATTTATTAAAGGAATAAAGGAGAATTGACTATGAAATCAATATTTGAACAAATGGGCGGCACATATACCGTGCAGGGCGATTATAGATTGCCAGATGTTATACTACCACCCGAAGAAGACCGCCCCATCGGCGTATGGTCACAGCGTAGACTGAATTACCTAAAGCACCACCGCAAGGTGTTGTATTACAACCTTTTGACAAGTGGTAAACTACACTCCCACCTCGCAGACATCGAGGAACAAGCACAATCCTTTTATCTTCGGTTAGTAAAAGAACTCTCCGAAAAAGAAGGCGTTACCGAACAACTCAAAGTTACCGACCAAATGAAGTGGGTGCAAAAGATGAATAGCATCCGTGCAGCCGCAACCGAGATAGTCTGTAAAGATGTGGTGTTCGTATGAGAAAACGAAAATACTATTTGTACTTAACCAACGTCGAACACCGCTTTATCATTCAATTCCTACTCGAATATCATAATAAGCTCATATCCCAAGGCAAATATACCGACGGCGTTGATGAACTAATAATTAAATACATAAAATAGCAACAGGCACGGGAGGTAACTCTCGTGCCTGTTGCTATTTGTTAAACCATTATTATATCAACTACAGATAATGGTGTTACAACATATCGTGTATGCTCATAATACATATTTTTCCCACAACAATGTTTAAATCTTTTCCCGCTTCCACACGGGCAGGGCTGCTTTCTTCCAACTATTTCAATATCTTCACGTATTCGCTGTTCTTTAATTCCCTTTATTGTAACCTTTTGCAAATATGGTTGTTTAAGCTCTAAATATTGATCTAGCATAAGAAACTTTTCTTTTTCAGAACGAGTATCATCAGATAATTCCATTACACAACGTTTATCTTCTGGATGTGATACAATACAAACCGCTTGAAAATAATCAATCTGGTCTATGTATTCAATAGCGGGTTCGCCCCAATAAAGCTCACCTTTAATATGTGGGCAATCTAAACTCTGCATTGATTTCCCACATATACTGCAATGAGATTTTGAAATTACATATTCGCTACTAGCAAAAATTTTGTATGGGTACAATTCTTCATATTGAACCAATAGATCATATAGGTTATTAAGTTCTAATCTGTCATCAATCTCTGTAAAATGTCCAATATACTTTATAGCATCAAGGCAATCCTGAAGTTCCCCCCAAGAATCTTTATATTGACGTTTCTCAAGCATGTCAAAATATCGAAGAAGGCTACAAAACAACTTGAAATAATCCTTGAAAATGAATTGTGCATTAGCAAGCTTTTCGTCATTTCTTTGAATTGCAATTTCTTTAATTTCTGAAAAAAGGTTGCTACTACTCTCAAAATATTCTGAAGGATTTTCCCAAGTATCATTTAATAGTTTGTGCTTGGTTTTATTGAGAAGATCGCATACTTTACTGATTTGTTCTATATCTTTGTTTTGAAGAAAATATTTAATCATTTATTTCCTTAGCCTCACATCTTGTTCAAATCAATCTTTTCAAATGATTCTTTGAAAGTTTTAGCATCTCCGGAATAATGAAGCTTTTTTTCTTCACCGTCACATTTGACAACAAAGGAAACATCGACTTTTGCCTCTTCTTTTTCTCGCCCTTTTAACTTGTCTTTTATGTAGTCTGAAACAAGATTAATAGCAATAGGTAACAAAACGAATTCAGCAACCCAAATTATAGGCATCCAAATATCAAAGGAGTGTAATGAACGTATTTGAATATCAGAATCTGCAAGTAGATCAATAGAATTTTCAGCATTCTTTTGACGACAAAATTTTATAAAACTAATTGATTCCTGAGCAAAATAATATTTATCATCTTTATACTTTGAAGGCACAATTAAAAAATCCGTGGAGTTGAATTTGTTTTGAGCATCTTCCGAAATAGAGTTAATGGAAAAATATTCATCAAAATTCATTGTTGAGTTGAAAATTTGAAAATTATTATTCATATTGATTCCTTTCTATTATAAGTTTTGCATTGCAGCAAGCAGAGCAGCATCTTTTTTATAATTCCTTAAGGACAACTCTTCAAGAATTTTCTTTTCCGTTTCAGGAGTCCAATAAATTTTTAGATCTTCTTTAGCACGTGTTATAGCAGTATAGAATATATTGTGTGTGATTAATTCTTCTACTTCATTTGTAATAACGATTTTGACCGATTTATATTCCAAGCCTTGTGCTTTGTGAATAGAAACAGCATATGCCACTTGGAAAGGCACAATTGCATCAGAAGAATCATCGTCATCATCTGTACTACGATGCTTATCTACCCAAAAACTAATGATGGAATTTCCTTTTTCAGAAGTGCCGACTAAAGTAAAGTCATAGTCCTCCGCTTCCCATTCAGTAATGGCAATATCCAATTCGACATCAAATCGGATTTTATCCTCTGTTGGCTCGATATCCTTTATGCGCCCCTTCATGTTGTTATAAATCAAAGGTGAAAATCTGTCTGATTCGTTAAAAAGAATCGGATCGACAATTTTGTATGTATTGATTCCCCAAACTATTTCGGGATTAGGATTGCTACTTTGTAAGAACCTATTGACATTATTAATACCATAAAGTCCATCATAATTTAAGCACAGAATAATTTCATCTTCTTCTGAGTGCTCAAAAATTGATTCATCTAATTTCACGGTATATTTTCCTTTGACCATTGGCTCAAGAATATCGTCTTGAAGTTTTCGAACTCTATCCCATATGGTGAGCAATCGTTCGTTTGTGCTTCTGTATGGTTTGGATAATTCAAAAACGGATGTCTCTGGTACAAAAGTACGTGTAATACTGAACCAATTACCAAACAATATTGCTTCAATCTGAAAAACATCTCCGACCAGCACAAGCAGCTTGAACTTAGCCTTATCAAGAACATCTCGCATATCCCTATTGCTTACAGTACTACACTCATCAATAAATAAGATATCGCATTCTGTTTCAGTATTATTTTCAGACAAAAATCTTGTGATAGTTTTGAAATCACAATTGCCGGCATTTACTTTTCTACGCATATTATCTACCGCAGGATTTGTGTTTGCTAAATAAAACTTTTTGCGATCGTTATACAGGTTTGAAATGTGATTAATAAGTGTCGATTTCCCAGTTCCAGCCGAACCATAAATTAGTGCAACATGAGAATCTGAGAATATTGTTTTAAGGGCATTGAGTTTTTCTTTACTATCAATTCTATAAGAGGAATTTTGGGAAAGCCAAGATTCAACAAAATCACTGTAGCCTGATATTCCTGTTGAAGATAATTTTTTAAGTTTCTTGATAATTTTCGTAGTATCATCAACATGCCCCTTGATATACAAATGGTCTTTGTATATTTGTAGGTAGCGTTCAGAGTGCTTTCTTGCATACACCAAGGAATTGAATTTTTTTATTAAAGAATTAATATCTTCAAATCGTTCTAAATCAGTTAAAGGTGTAAATAAAACACCATTTTGCTCGGTGTTATTTTGTATTGCACGAGCAAGGAATTCATGCTCTCTGTTGCTTGGATTGATACATTCAAACAAATCATAAATTCGTGGGTTATGTTTAATCAAAGACGTGGCATATGGCATTTTGTCAAATGGTATACATCCCCAACGCAAATGTAAATTAGATAACATTTCACAAGATTCTCGGCTATATTGACGCCTCATTATCTTGTTGTTCATTTTGTGGAGAAAGTAACGAATAATATTACTTCCGGGAGCACTATCCTTTATGAAATCACGGGATTTGTCAAGAAGATCAAAAATATGTGTAACTTTAGCTTCAGTGGTACACTTGGTTTTCGCCCATAAATAATACTTATCTGATGATGTTACCAAGTCAACAAGGCTCATACGAGTGTCTGTAAGGAATTTCATCAAATCACGGAATTCGTTATTGCCAGAACTAATTTGAGTATGACCACCGAAAAAATCGGCAAATCGATTTATTTCACAAGGTCGAATTGATACTTCCCAACTATCAATAATTTGAATGGGCATAACTTTACCAAGCACACCAATAACATCGTTGTGCAAAGAAAGTTTAACCGCATAATTATCCGAAAGATCAAGTGAAGTAAACGCAATTACTCTATCAAATTTACTGGCTTTGTCATTGGCTACCGTGAAAGTTACTTCGTAGAAAATATGATGTTTTACGAAAAAAGGTTTAATTTTCTGTATGTATGCACGATCGTTATAGGGGTTACGTACTGCATAACGGCTTGGCTTGACAATACGAACAGCAATTTGCCTGTAGTACTCCATCAAGTTATCGTCCAAGTTTAACGGGAAGTCATCAATATTTTCGAGGACTTCCATATTATACCTGTTCTTCAGGAAGACCTTGATTTTAAGAAGATACTCATAATACTTAAGCATCAATCTTTCCGATCCGCTTTCATCAAAGGTATAGTGAGACACCGACTTTTGAAGAAGATTGTGGAATTTGATTAAGAATCGCAGTTCTCCCTTAGTTTTTACAAACTCCCAAGCGGCTTTTTTATCCTGATAATCGTTGGGGTCGGTATCAACGCCTTTCGAATTAACTTTTTGGACGATATACTCAACAAAATTTCTGAGCTGAGCCAAAATATTTTGCGATAATAAACCTCGCTCGTAGGCATCAAACACAGAAATGTTTCGGCATATTACTTTATTTGTATCATATATAGCTCCATCTACTTTCAGCATTTGATTACCTCCTTGAAAAAGTTTTAGTTATCGTTAAGAAGTGTGTTTTTTATAATTTCATCTATTTCTGCTCTTATCTTTACAATTTCTTTTTTTGCTTTATTTTGTTTACTGATTTCGTTGTGAATTTTATCAACAATAAGCTGTTGGGCATCCAACGAAATATCAGGAAGCAAAAAGTCTGAAATACTTTCGGGATAAATGTCCACTTGATTAGTGCACCCTGTATAATCACGCTCTATCTGAAAATAACCCAAAATACTCTGAAAGAAATAGAGTGCAAATACAGGATTGTATTTTTGAGTATCAAAACGAATGATAGTAATATGACTATCTGCAAAAAGCTTTTCAGATGTTTTTACAATGCTTACCTTTCCAATGGAGCCTTTACCGGTTGAGGCCATCAAAATATCATTTGTATAAACTTGAGCCTTGGGACTTTTTTCATAACTATCTGCAGCCACGAATTCTTCAGTTGATATGTTAACTTTTCCATTTTGCAAATGAGCTGTTTTTACTACAGGGATTTCACCATTTGTATCATATTTAGGTGACTTGCCTCTATGGACTGGCTCAGAAATCACTGATGAAAGTTTAATTGTGGGAACACTGCTTAATATTGAAGTTAGTTTTTGGGTTTGCAAATTATTAAATCTGGTTGATAATCTTAATCCGGATTTTCTTGAAAGATCGGAAAAATTCGCACTAAAAATCCTACAACCTTTTTCAGGCAAAACTTGAGTGGGTTGAGAAATTCCTTTGCCAAATTCATTTGCTATATCAACGTCATACTCGAATTCTAAGGCAAATATCTCGTTTATTTTCTGCGGTAAATTTTCCAAGGTTGATTGAATCTTGGAGATTTTCTCTACACAACCTTTGATTTCCTGATTAGCTAAACAGCAAGCATCTCCAACACTTATAACAGGAATTTTAATTTTTAAAAACTCTTCTGGATTTACTCTTTTATGTGAGGGCGTTTTGCCAGTCTCTAAGCAAGAGTAAGCCCTTCGCATTTCCTTTGACAAAAGTATATATTGGATGAAATGTTGCAGGTTAGCAATCGAAATGCTATATGGGATAAATTCTGTAGAACCTATAAGAGATGTCATTTCTGATGGTGTAAGATAAATATATCCCTTTGGCATCCCAAGCTTTGACACAATTAAATCAGAATTTGACAAAATTGTTTTATCAGAATTTATTTCATCGACAAGCATTATATTTTTAAAATTCAAAATACCATCTTCTGGAGGCTGATCTGAAATGTTTAATAAATGATAACTATTTTTCAATTCGCCTTTTGACTCTTTTTTTATTGATAAAGGCGTTAATATCTCACAAAGAGGAATCAATGTATTCTGAGATTGAAAGGCGTTCCAATTATCTTTAAAAACAAAATTAGAATACTTTGCATCACATCGACATTGTGCACTTATGCTTAGGACGCTGTTATCAACAATATTACACTTATACATACCATACTCCTTGTTAATCCCAACTGATTTTACGCATTTCGTCTAATACTGTTTCCGATACACCATCGTCAATTATTACTCCACCGTCATTATCTCGGTACAATTCGTTCTTCATTTCTTTTTCACCACGCTTAGAACGTTTGTATCCGATATTGTCAACCTCAGCCATTAGTATATCATAAGGAAATGCTTTAAGCACTTCATCAAAAACCCACCAAGTGTTTACATGCCCAAATATTGTTTGAGTATCTGTATCAATAGTACACAATTTTTTTAATTCGGACCGATATTTATCTATCAATTCTTCAACGCCAAGATCATCATCCCGTTCAGTTATATAACCTTTAAGCATTTTTCGAAGAAGCTCAACCTCTTGTGCAGGCGTTAACTTCTTGATAGATGTAAGTTTGCTACGTTGTTTCTTACCATCGTATACCGCAATTATATTTTCAATTCTGGTTTTCAATAAAGCATAATCATTTGCGGCTTGGGACCAACATGTATTCCAAGCCTCGATTTCGTCTTTTGTTTTCTTTTGAGCAAACAAAATACTCGTTTTGGTTGAGGTATATGGTTCAAAAGCCAATTGAGGCAATGACACTACAGCTTTAATTTTAAAATACTTATACAAGAAAAGACGGATATATTTGTTTTCCGATGTATCAAAAACACTTTCAGGTAGAACAGCGGCAAGACGTCCATTTTCTCGAAGAAGCTGATACCATCGCTCTATAAATAGATTTTCAGAATTCTTTTTATCGCCAAAAATAAAGCCTTTTTTTACTGTTTTCTTTGTATCATTATCTAATTCTACACTGAATGGTGGGTTGGTAAGAATTAAATCGAATCTTTCATTTACCTGCTTGTCCTGATATAAAGGATCTTGATGACTGTCGTGTAAAACATTGTGGGAAGAAGATTTTTCATACTTGGTGAATGGGAGCAGTCCATCTTTAACAAATATATTGGTAGAGCCATCGCCGTGGAGTATCATATTTACTTTAGTTGCTGTTCCAAGATTAAAATTAATCTCAGAACCATAGATAAATGTATATGCCCATCGATTTTCACGGTTATCAATGCCAAACCATTCGGCAAGCTTATCAGCCACAGCTCTTGCAGTTCCTAATTGTACGTTATAACCGGTAGCACCTCTGTCACGATATTTCATATTTTCGGTAATAAACTTCATATATTCAATTAAGAAAGTTCCGCTTCCTGCAGAAGGATCAATCATATACGGGATTTCTTTATCTTCTTTTATTCTTTTAATAGCAAGTTTATCTGCCTGCATTGCATAAAGCATAAATTTGACGATATTAATGTGCGTAAAGAATTGCCCCTTGCTCTGCTTGAACCCATTTTGAATTATCCCTTCAAAAAAATCTCCGAGGATATCTTTTCCGCTAAGGCTATTTTTGCCGTCAACAAAGGAAAGCCCCTCCATTTTTTGAACGGCATATTTCAGTTTGGATAATGAAAATTTCTTGGTGTCAATTACATAAGATTTCTTTAATTCGGCTTCGTCCAATATGTATAATTTGGATTTAAGCGCACGACGATAAAGCTCATTGATTCTTTCAAAGAGCATTTCATTTGTTTCAAATTGTTCATCACCATCTTTTTCGAAGGTTAAAGACTGGAAGTCGTAGGTGTCGCCATCTTCTTTTTCATCCTCGTCTTGAATTTTAGCAAGAATTAAATTGGTTAAAGAAGCGAACACTTCATTGTCATCGGTGCCTCCGCCGCCCCACAAGACGTTATGCAAATCGGACTGTAACTGATTCAACATTTCATTGGTGAAATCAGTATCTAAATCCTTTGCTGAAGCTTTTACATAGGGCGTTTTTTGTGCTTTTCCATAACGAGCAGGAATTGTATTAGTATAGTCGCGAGTAAGTTCCCAGTCAGCAAAAGAGGGGTATTTCTTGTTGTCAATGATAATGCACTCATCGGATATTGTTCCTGTTGCATCATTAGTTGTATAAAGGACTAAGTATTTAACATCGTGCCCTTCAGTTCTTTCCATACCTGCCAGTTTGAAAAGCTGTTCTTCAATAACGCTATCTTTGTCGATAGTTGCATACTCTTCTTGATTTTTAACTTCAATAAATAAGAATGCATCGCCATTGGCATCTCGTACAATAATATCAATACGACTTGTAATTGTATGTGGACGACCAGCAGTATACTCGTGTTCAATTTCAATTCTATCAGGCTCATAACCAAGCTCGTTCACCAGTTTGGTTAACAAATATGCACGACACAATTCTTCAGGTTTAGCATCGGTACGTTTTTGACATTGTATAATCTTATCGTACGCCAATTTACCAGTAGATAAATCAAGTTTTGTAACAACCTTAACGGGTTGAGCATCAATATATTGTTTAATCAATGAATTGTTCATAGATTAATCCTCCTCAAGTTGCTCGAAAAATTTTTTGATTATATATTTTGATCAAGTTCTTTTAACAATTCAGCTAAAACACCAGTTGCTTTTGTAGGCCCTTGGAATGTAGCCACAACGCCTTTTTCTTTCATTTCTTTGAGTGTCAGGCTATTGTGAGGATAAGATTTTAATAACTCCAAACGGATATATTTACCGCTATGTGCAAGCGCATCATCTTCCTTATAGTACTCCGAATCATCAATAATTCGCTCGGAATCACTGAGATTCGTAGCAATTACACGACACTTATAAGAAATCTCAGCATAGGGCAATGTCAGATAAATATAGACAATATCATCGACTTCATAATTAGCATGTTGTGCCCACTCGATTTGAGTCATGTTATTAAAAGCACCGATCACATCGTAATAATCTGTATTGCCTGCGATAACCCAAACTGTATTACCTTCAAGACCGTTATCGTTATTGAAAACTTTTCTTGCGGTTTCAAAGGATACCGCATTATACTCTTCGTCACTCCAACCGCCAAACATATCTTTAATCTGACCAATATCCCAGATATCTTTAGCGATGTTAAGGTATGCCTTGGCACGTTCGCTGACAGCGTTTTTATCCATCTTACTATAAGCTTTTATGCCGTGCTTTTTTGCCAAGGGAAGAAAAAGAGGATTGTTTTCATAGAACAGTGAATTCATTGCTTTTGCAAAAACTACATTGTCACCAAGATATTTTTGAACCTTCAAATCGTATTTCATATCTTGATAACTTCTGTTCTTATCTTTTGTGAGAATCATCAAGTTGCCAATGTTATGTCTCGTAGCATTAAAGTCACGTTCATCGGCAAAATCTTCTGCATAGTCAGAATACATATCCGGCAAGATGTGCTCGATGTCAAAAGGATTCTTGGATTTTCTGTTGATATATGTATCAAATTCAGAGGGATTACCCATCGCAATGTTTAAATGAGATGCAAAGCGAGCAATAAAGTGTAATGTATATCTCTTGAAGAACTGATTTTCATAATTAAGTTCTTCAAATTTATCCCAACCAACATTGGCATCAAGTAAAGCCTTGGTTAAAATAATGGCAATTTCTTTAACGCTTTTGTTTCTAATATTGACAAGGACCTTAAACAAGAAAACCTTATTGGTATTAAAGTTTGCCTTTTTAAAGTTAAGAATTCGATTAGATGCAAAAATGTCTACGAATTTAGCAACAAGCTTGATTTTCTCATTTACAACGGATGGCTCATCATCCTTATCTATAGCGGAAATCATAAGCAACGTTTGATAATTCAAATCTCTATTCGCATTATAGAATACACTTTCAAAACCAGTGATGAGTTTTTTAGAGTATTGTTTGATATTAAGATATAACTCCACCATCTGGCTCATTTCTTTAAGCACAAACTTTTTATAGTCCTTAGATGTAGTTAATCCCATTTGCTTTTTAGCATTTTGACGTACCCACTCGTGGAATTTTTCGCCGAGGAGTTCGTAATCCTTGTCTTCGGCATCTTTCTTGCCTTCACGAAGTGATGTAGCATAGTTACCACGAAGCCAAAGGGAAATAAACTCGACGTCAGCTGTGTTGACTACACCACTTTGTTCAGATTCCGCAGCTGATTTGATTTTATTAACAAGTTCTTGCCACTTGGAATTCACTTCAAGCTTATCATCTTCGCTAACTTCGTTTAATACAAACGCTTTGAGCATTTCTGCGCTGTTCAAGCTCAACCCACGATCATTCATAGTGATAAAAATAGTGTGAGCTTCTTGTTCTGACGGGGTTACAATTTCAAGTAATAAAATCTTGTGCATTACCCAACATGCAAAATAAGGTAATGCTTCGGGAGTGATTTCATCCCTGAATAAGTCAATAATGTCAAGATATCTATCAAGAAGAGTTTGAGAACTTTCGTCAGTGGGTTGGAAGTTTGTCTCTCCTTTGTACAGATGACCCATACACGCTTTGCGTTCTGGAACATTAATATTAAACGTTTTCTTTGCGCCGAAGGGGCTGGATAAAATCATATTGGGGAGCATACTATCAAGTTCATGATTACCTTGATCGTGAAGCATTTTATTAATATACATCAACAACAAGGTTAGAGAAGTTAAACGCTGTTGACCGTCAACAATTTCTTTTGTGGAATCATCGCCGGTGCGAATAATGCTTCCCATAAAGTAGTAGCCATATTGAGCCACTTCATCTGTATCTTCGTGCTTAAATTTACTATTTCCATAGTACATCAAAAAGCAGTCGGTTATATCGTTAATAAGTTGCTCAATTTGCTTTCTACCCCAACGATACTCTCTTTGGTAGACGTTGATAGTAAAGGTCTTACTATTTAGTATTTCATATAACGTTTCCGTTTTGTTGATTCTATCCATAATAAAATTCCTTTCGAATTTAATTATCTTTTATATGATGACAAATTTTGCACTCATAATGCCAACGAGGTGTGGCTTGAGGAAAAGATGCTTGTGGGATAATAAGATTTGTTTCAAACTAAAACTTCCCACTTGCCGTAGCGTTTGCCGCTTTCACGGCGGATATAGTTTTTATCCTGCAGCGATTTCATAATTCGCTTGATTGTTGCGATTGATTTTCCGGTGGCTTCTACGAGCTCTTGCTGCTTAATTGTCGGATTCTTTGCAACAAATTCTAAAACCGCAAGTTCTTCTAAGGTACAGTCTAAAGTATCAAATTGATACTTTGAAACTTTGGAATTGATACTTTTGGATTCATTTTCATCCACAAAATCAACGTGCATTGTGCGGTTCTTCAACTCGTGGTTTGTGCCGAGCAGAAGATTTGCAAAAAACGATTCCAAAAACTTTGTTGTGGAATGAATGCCTTTTTGCAAATCGTTATAGTTTGCTCTGACAAGTGCGTTGCGGAAATACCAAGAGTTTTCACGGAACGCATCGTTATTTTCACGGAAACCAAAGGTTTTCATATACTTAATCATAAACACGGCAGTAGCTCTCGTGTTGCCCTCGCCGAAAGGGTGAATCTGCCAAATATCCGATGCAAATTTTGCAAGATGCTTCACCGACGCTTCAACCGACAATCCCTCATAGGAAAATTGTTTTTCGGTGGCAAAATCATAATCCAAAGTCTCTTTTATGCTGTTAAAGTCAGCGTAGATAACCGTTTCACCGTTCAGAATCCATTCCTTTTTGGAAATGTTATATTGACGGATTTGTCCGGCGTGGTTAAATACGCCCTCGAACAATCTGCGGTGAATGGTAATCCACTCGGCAGGAGAGAACTGAAACGCTTTTTCGCCCAAAAGCTTTGTAATTCTTGCAGAAACGATATCGGCTTCTCTGGTGCTATCCTCAAGCTCGGAATGGTTTGTTCTCTGCTCGTAATAGCTGTAAATACGCTTCTGAGCCACATCGATGGTGATTTTACCCTCGATGTGGTCCTTTGCCGTATCCAACAAATATTCCGACGTATTGAGTCCGTCAACCGCCTGTAAGCCGATAGCCGTTTGCCAAGCTTCGCTTTTTTCGGCTCTGTCGGGTTCGCCCTGCTTTATATATTCTTCCAGTTCAAATTGCCAATTCTTATCGGGCATATTTGCACCTCATTTCGTTATCATAATTCTTCCGTCTTGAAGGTAGTATAACCTTCGTAGTAGTAGCTGTGGTCGATGCCTTTCATATAGACCTCACGGCTATTGATGTCATCGGTCAAAGCGTTTTTGAGGATATGTTTGATTTCAATATCTTTAATCGGACTACGCTCCATAGCAAGAAGATAGTCCTCTTTATCTACACGGCTCCAATCAACAACCTTGCCGAGCTCTTTTTTGAAAATCAGATCAAGCCAAATGCGAGTGCTGCGCCCGTTTCCTTCTCTGAAAGGGTGGGCGATATTCATTTCTACATATTTTTCTACAATCTCATCAAAAGTGGACTGCGGCATTTTATCAATATTTTCGAGTGCCGCCTCCAAATACATAAGCGGTGCAAAGCGGAAGTTGCCTTTTGCAAGATTGACCGTTCTAACTTTGCCTGCAAAATCGTAAATCTTATCAAAAAGGTATTTATGAATGGCTTTCAGGGAAGAAAAAGTCCCTGCCTCTAATGTATCAAGTATGCCGTTTTCAAAAAGCTCCAATGCCTTTTTCTTGCTGATGCGTTCTTCCGCCTCAGCAAGTTCGAGAGAAGATGTAATCCCTAATTTATTTTCAAGCGCCATAACGCACCTCCAAAATCAACTTATTTATCAGCTGCAACGCCAGATTTCATCCAAGCATCTACTTCGCTGATTTTGAATTTCCACAGTCTGCCTATCTTTGCGGCGGGCATATTGCGACGTTCAATCCAGTCAAGAACGGTATCACGGCTAACGCCTAAATATTCCATTATTTCTTTCATCGAGTACCAGCGTTCAAGGTTGTTATCCATAATGAAATCCTCCATTACACAAAAATACAATTATACAGTATATATTATACCGCTATTGCGATCAAAAATCAAGGCTTAATATGGGTTTATTCAGAGTTTTATAGGAAATCTCATAATTGGATTTTGTGTATTTACAAGAATAAGGTAGAGAGCAACAACTCCCTACCTTATTTTAATGCCCCCTGCTTCTTACAAAAGACGGAACGAAGCGAGGATGGTTTATTCGATTGTAATCTTTGTTGTACTCTGCAAAAAGAGATTTGAGCTGAACGATATGCACATTGTCATAAATTTGGTTCAGTTTCCAAAACTTATCCGGCACACGGTTGACGGTGCATAGGAAATACTCGTTTTGGTAGAACGGATGGTCTGTTGTTGAGAATTTTTCAATCTTATTCCAAAGCGTAATATCCAACCCATTACCGAAAATCGTATCGAAATAAGCATAGGTATTTCCTTTTCCTTTATAGGCAAAGTCAAAGGTTATATCTCCAAGTTTTACAGCTCGGTTTGCTTCGTTTTCTGTGTTAATATACTCGATTGAAATAGAATTGATGTTATTCTTCAGCCAGTAATAACACATATCCTTGTAGAAATTAGAAAGCACAACATCGTTAAAATACTGCGTGAATTTACTATAAACCTCTTCACAGAAACTGCCGTCGCCATTTGGTACAGCGGTGAGAAGTGTTTTGTACCACAGGGTTAAATAGCTATTTGCCGGGTAGTATTTCGTATGCCCGTTTTTGACGTGAACTTTGCAAACCAATCCATACTCACACAAGGCTTTTATGTATTTGTCACATTTGTTTTTCGGGTAACAAGAAAACCTTGCAAGCTCGCTGATTCTGTTTTGACCGTTTGCCATACCATAAAGCAGAGTGTTATAGCTTTCAGGTGTGCGAAAACTTTCACGCATCCACTCGACTACCAGCCGGCAAAACAAAGAATTTGTATTCAGCATTGCCTTCAAATTTTCTTCAAAGCTTAGCTCTGTACTGTAAAGAGACAAGAGAGCTGGAATACCCGAAGTAAGGCAGAAAATGCTTATGGCATCTTTATCGCTTACAGATAATAGTTCAGAGATTTCCTGCGTGGAAAGAGACTCAGCAATAAGTTCCTGATATGGAACACCGATATTATCCCACGGTCTGCTCATTAAAATAATTGCTGTATCAGGATTGTTTTCTAAAAATAAGGTCAGTTCCAAATAGAATTCATCTTTATCATTTCGCTCGCCTACACTGTCAAAAAAGACAGCGGGGCGTTTTTCTTTTGCGTACATAGCTAATCTCTCGAAAAAGCTGTGCCAGTCCGAACAGTTGCCGAATACATCGGGGTGGACCTCACAAAACACCCCCAATGCAAATGCAGAGTCAATATTCTTAAAAGAAAAATACAGACTATTTTTATTCTCTGCACAGTAATTCAGAGCGGCGTAAGTTTTACCCATTCCCGGAGCACCGCTTATAAATATCGCCTTGTTGTAATCACCTTTTCCGCTTAAAAACCACTTAATTTGTTCTGTCAAATTTGAAAATTCCATTGCATCACCGTCATATTACAAGTTGACCTTTTTGATAATTATATTAAATTTTCGCCCATTTTTCAAGAAAATCTAAAAACAAATAAAAATTTTTTAACTGCTGAAAATGCCCTGTTTATAAGGCTTTTCAGCAGCTTTTGTTTTCCACAGAAAAATTTTTTTTGGAAAAAGGGGTGTCAAAATGCCGAGCCAATTTAAAACAAGTGAAGGGGTTAGGAAAGAGAATCTTTCAATCAAGATTTTATTTCCTGCCTTTTCGCCTGCTACTCGTTGAGAGTTTTACAACTGAACCTTGAAAATTGAATACCCGTTGCCGAATGGTGATACTACGCAACGACCTCGTCGAAAGAGAGCGAGCGAAAACACTTGGCAGCGGAGCATGAATTAACTACATTCTGGCAGAACGGCAGGAAACGGTATAAGCCATACCTCTACTTATACCGCTTCCTTTTGTACATAGCCGCACTTTTGTGCGGCTGATTTTCTCACAAAGGAGGTAAATGTGATGAGAAAAGCAGAGCTCAAAGAGCTTTACAAAATGATGTTTCCGGACTATCCGGACATTGTAACGGTTAAGCAGCTTCGGGAGATGCTCGGTGTCAGCCGACATCTAGCATACAAGCTAATCGACAACGGCGAGTTACAAGCAGTAAAAATAGGAACATCGCTGAAAATCCCGAAGATAAGCGTAATCAACTATGCACTTGGAGAGGGGGTGAAGCAAGTTGGAAAATCTAATTCGGTTGACGCCGACACAGCGCAGACGGTGTAACTGGCTGATAAGAAAGCTATGTGCAAACTTTGATGACGGAAATTGTCTAGTCCTCGATGAGGGTGATGGGTGTGTATGCGTGCAGATGATTTCACTTTCCCTTATCTGCAAGTATTTCCGTAATGCTGTTTTACCAGCCGACAAAGAACTGTGCGCAGACATTTACAAGGTCCACACAGATCCTTGTGAAGTATGCGGAAAAGCCTTTGTTCCAAAGTCAAACAGACAAAAATACTGTACTGCCTGCGGCAAGAAAATACACCGCAGACAGATAACAGAAAGCGAGCGAAAACGCCGCCGAATGGACAGTTAGAAGCTTGAAAATGCTTATAAATCAAGGCTTTTCAGAGCTGAAACGAAGTGATTCGAGTATTTATATTCGATACCTCAAATTTAGCTTTCTAACAGTCCACACAAAAATTGAAAGGAGAAAAACAAGTGAATTACAAACTAAAAATCGTGGATGCGGAAACGCTTTTATCCACACCGATGAGCAAAACGATGTTCATTGTCGGCGGGCTGATACCGCAGGGTGTAAGCGTAATCAGCGGAGCGAGCAAAATCGGCAAAAGCTGGCTGATGCTTTGGCTTGGGCTTCAGATATCGCAGGGACTTCCCGTATGGGGGATGAAAACACAGCAGAGCGATGTTCTCTATCTCAGCCTTGAAGACACTCACCGAAGAATTAAAGACAGGCTTTTTAACCTGACTGATGATGCGCCGAGAAATCTGCATTTCGCTGTTATGTGCGGACTTATCGGAAGTGGGTTGGAAGAACAGATTATTGACTTTTTGAACGAGCATAAAGACACAAAGCTTGTGATTATTGACACGCTGCAAAAGGTGCGGGACTCCAAAGGCAGCGCCGGAAAAGCGGGAATGTACGGCAACGATTACGATGACATTTCCTCCATCAAGCGCATTGCCGACGGCTTCAACACCGCCGTTTTGCTGGTGCATCACCTGCGAAAGCTGCAAGACAGCGACGATCCCTTTAACGATGTCAGCGGCTCTACCGGCATCATCGGCGCTGCGGACACCAACTTCATCCTGCGCCGTAAGCGCAGTGGAAACGCTGCTACGCTGCTGGTCAGCGGGCGGGATGTGGAATATTAGGAACTGACCTTGCAGTTTAACGAGCTTATCTGGGAACTGGTGGAGCGCAAGAACAGCGAGGATATTCACAAGGCAGAGCTGCCGCCATTTCTTTTTCGGATAGAGAATTTTATGAAAAACCGAACCGAATGGGTAGGCACAGCAACAGAGCTCCTTGCCGATATGCAGGAAACGGAAATTACACCGAATGTTGTCACGAAGTACTTAGGTCAGTTCTCCTGCGAGGTGTTTGAGCCGAGCGGTATCGAATATCGAACCAAGCGAACAGGTAAAAGCAGACTGATTAAATTCATACGCAATGACAGCGGTGACGAAAATGACGGCAATATCTGTATATAGCAAAATGCTCGTCACAATCGTCATTGCCGTCACAAAAGAGTGAGAGGAGGTGAAGCTATGCGAAGTAAAACGCTGGGAATCACTGTGCGTGTAACTGAAGAAGGAAAAGAAAAATTACAGCAAAATGCAAGCTGTTGCTTGCTTTCTCTTTCGGAATATTTACGCAGATTAGGTCTTAGAAAAGATGTAAAAGCCGCAACGGATGAGAAAATCTACAAGACTTTTCGATTGGTAAGACAGTTGAAAAAGGACTTAGACTCACTCGAAAAAAGCGAAATTCTTTATCGGCTGAGCATTATAGAGGACTTACTGAAGTAAAAAATGAAGCAGAGGTTTTAGGCTGCGTTATCTTAGCGAGCAGACCGTTTGTACTCCCAAAAGTCGTAAAACGGTAAATATCGTTAGGAAGCATCCTAAGGCTTCTTGCAGAAAGGAGCAGTTATGACAAAGAGAATTAAAAGACAGTTTTGGCTTTCGCCCGAAGACAACGCCGAGCTAAAACGAAAAGCACAGCTGTCGGGGATAAATGAAACATCGGTTATCAGAATTTTAATCAGGGGGTATGAGCCGAAAGAAAAACCGGACGCAAGATTTTATGAAGCGATGCGGCAGCTTTGTGCCATTGGCAACAACATCAATCAGCTGGCAAGTAAAGCGAATGCGCTCGGTTTTATTGATGCACCTATGCTGAGAGCCGAGGCGCTTCGATGACATCAGTTTCAGGCGGATATTGAAAGAGAATTTTTGAGACCGCAGGAAAGCAATTTAAAATGGAAATGAGAGGAGAGATAATTATGACAAAAAGAAATACAGATTTTACTTTACCTATGCAGTCGCTTGATGATTTGTTTTCAACACAAGAACAGCGAGATGATGAAAAGTTGGAACGAGTGCCAAATATTCCGCTTTCTGACTTGCACCCATTTAAAGACCACCCCTTTAAGGTACAAAACAATGAGGAGATGAAGCGAATGATTGAGAGCATTAAAAAGTTCGGAACAATTATTCCTGCACTTGCCCGACCTTTGCCTGCCGGTGGGTACGAGTTAATCTCAGGACATAGACGATTGGCGGCGTGTCAGGTACTCGGAATCGAAACAATGCCTGTCATCATTCGTGAAATGAGCGACGATGAAGCGGTCATTGCAATGGTAGACGCCAACCTGCAAAGAGAAACGATTCTGCCCAGTGAAAAGGCGTTTGCTTACAAGATGAAGTTGGACGCAATAAAACATCAGGGTGTAACTTCGTCCCAACTTGGGACGAAGTTATTAAGAAGTGATGAAAAGGTAGCTTTGGATGCTGGCGAAAGCAGGAATCAAATACAACGCTATATTCGCTTGACTTACTTAATCCCCGAACTATTAGAAATGGTAGACGAAAACAAAATCGCTTTCAATCCTGCGGTGGAAATCTCGTACTTAGAGCAAGAGGATCAGAGAGTTTTATTAAGTGCAATGGAAATGAATGACTGTACACCGTCACACGCACAGGCAATTCGTCTCAAGAAAATGTCGTAGGACGGGGTGCTGAACGATGATCAGATTTATGCCGTTATGTCAGAGGAAAAACCAAACCAGCAGGAGCAACTCAAGTTTAAGAAAGAGGAACTGAAAAAGTATTTTCCGCCAACATACACCGATGCGCAAATGTGAAAGGATATTATCAAAGGCTTGGAGCTTTTGAAACGGCAGAGGGAACGAAACCGAGACACCCGCTGATTCGTACCGATACGAATACGACTGACCAAATTGCAGAATGGAGAGAACTCCAAATCGGAGCTATAATATAGCTGTCGGTTTGGAGCTCTGTTCTGCAAATAAAATTATGGAGGTAAAAGATATGGTAGCAGGACATTTAGCTGTCAAAAGCGGCAAATATTATGCCGTACTGAACTATAAAAATGCCAAGGGAGAGAGAAAAACAAAGTGGATATCCCTTGGTTTCCCCGAAAAGGATAACAAGCGCAAGGCTGAAGCTCAGCTTGTAAAAATTCGTGCTGAATTTGAAATACCGGAGGAGGTTGGAGAATTAAGCAGCGATATGCTGTTTGCCGATTATCTTTTGGAATGGCTGGAAATTGCAAAAGATCGTTTGGCGATAGCAACCTACAGCTTCTATACAAGCATCATAAAAAATCCACTTGAGCCATACTTTCGTAAAAAGAAGCTGACGCTTCGTGAACTGGAAGCAAGACATTTGCAGATGTTTTACTCTGAGCTGCTCAAAAAGGTTAAGGCAAACACCGTCATTCACTACCACGCACTTATCCATTCGGCACTCAAATATGCGGTGAAAACCGATATGTTATTGCAGAATGTGGCGGACAAGGTTGACAGACCAAAGAAGAACGACTTTCAGCTGGTGTTTCTTTCAGCGGAGGAAATGCAGAAAATGTTTGAAGCACTCCGAGGAACAAGGCTGGAGTTACCTGTACTGGTCGCCGCATTTTACGGCTTTCGCCGTGGCGAGGTGCTGGGGCTGAAATGGGACGCCATAGACTTTGAGCGTGGCACGATTTTCGTCAAGCGCACGGTAACGACAGTTTCTGTTGACGGAAAGCACAAGGAAATCGAACAGCAATCTGCAAAAACAAAATCCAGTCTGCGCACACTTCCACTTGTAGGGAGCTTTAGAGAGATTTTTATGCAGGTTAAGCAAGCACAGGAAGTTAATGAGCAGGTGTGCGGAAACTGTTACAATTATGAGTATGACGGGTTTGTGTTTGTGGATGAGATGGGATACCGAATGAGGCTGGATTATCTTACCTCAGAGTTTCCAAAGTTTCTTAAAAGGCACGGCTTGAAGCGAATGCGTTTTCACGATTTAAGGCATAGCTGTGCTTCGCTTTTGCTTGCCAATGGTGTGCCGCTTAAACACATTCAAGAGTGGTTAGGGCATAGCGATTTCAGCACAACTGCAAATATTTACGCTCATCTTGATTACAGATCGAAAATCTCATCGGCACAGGCGATGGAAAGCGGTTTGCAGCTGCCGGGCACAGGAAACTTTACAAGCCGTTGGCGTGATGAAGCATAAATTATAGGTAAGCAAAAAATGTTGTAGTCTCTGACCACTTGTTTTCAAAAAAGAACAAAATCGAGTAGGAGACTACCCATTAGTTGAGTAGCCGACCTCTCACACCACCGTG
>ERZ857785.366-NODE-366-length-61509-cov-7.085397_pt1 | contig 61509 bp, 50 predicted proteins | sample MGYA00519763_ERZ857785 | MGnify/ENA primary metagenome ERZ857785 (study PRJEB31778, sample SAMEA3449365) | human gut metagenome | biome: human gut; feature: human-associated habitat; material: faeces | place: United Kingdom | collected 2010/2012 ...
TTTATCGTAGAAAGATATTTATGAGAAAGGAGAAAAGACTGATGCAACAGAAAGCATATAAATACCGCGTTTATCCGACCGAGGAACAGCGGGTCTTCTTTGCGAAGTGCTTCGGATGCTGCCGGAAGATCTGGAATCTGATGCTCGCAGACCGGAATCAGTATTATAAGGATACTGGAAAGAGTCTGTATCCGCAGCCGGCACAGTATAAGGAAGCGTATCCGTATCTAAAGGAAGTGGATAGTCTGGCACTTTCCAATGTGCAGAAACAGCAGAACAAGGCGATCAAGGATCATATCGAGAATCCAAAGGCATTCGGTGTTCCAAAGTTCAAGGCAAAAAAACGGTGTAAAAACTCCTATACGACCAATAATCAGAAAGGAACCGTTACTCTGGCAGAGAGTGGGATCAAGCTGCCAAAGATCGGAGTGATCCGTGCGGTCCTTCACCGCACGCCAGAAGAAGGATGGACGATCAAGTCTGCAACAGTTTCACAGAAACGAGATGGTTCTTATTATATCTCTGTCTTATGTGAAAAAGATGCAGAAGATCCAGAAAGACTGCCGGTCGATGAATCCCGTGTTTTGGGATTGGATTACAAGTCTGACGGATTATACAAAGACAGTAACGGAGATCTTGCCGGAATGCCAAAGTTCTTCCGAAAAGCGCAGAAACGTCTGGCTAAACTTCAGAAAAAGCTCAAGAACAAAGAAAAGGGCAGCAAGAATTATGAGAAACAGTTACGAAAAGTCGCGAAACTATATGTTCATGTTGCAAACCAGAGAAGAGATTATCTACAGAAACTGTCCACTGCGATCACCAAGCAGTACGACTACATCATGGTAGAAGATCTCAACATGAGGGCAATGGCGAACAAGGGTTTTGGAAATGGCAAGGCGACCATGGATAATGGATTTGGGATGTTCCAGGTCATGCTGGCATATAAACTGAAACGGAAAGGCGGAAAGCTTGTTGTGATCGACAAGTGGTTCCCTTCCAGTCAGTTATGCAATGTTTGCGGATACAAGAACAAGAAAGTCAAGAACCTGAACGTTCATTCCTGGATCTGTCCTGTTTGTGGAACAGAACATGATCGTGATGAAAACGCTGCGATCAATATCCTGATCGAGGGACTTCGGATCCTCTATGAAGAGATGAAGGCAGCCTAAGAATAAAAAAAAGAATAAACGTAGGGACGGGACAGCCCGATCGTGGGATCAGGAAGACTGATCGGAAAAGCCTGTGGACTCTGGGGGAAAACTGCTTCGAGGCGCTTTATCAGTTCCTTGAAGATGTGACAATAACCGCGGTGAATGAAGCAGGAAGCTCCGACCTCTTTAGGTGGGAGTAGTTCACAAGGAAACATAAAAAAGAGAAAAAAGAAAAGGGTAAAAAATGAAGTATGTATCATTAATCATTGCTGTTTTGATCATTGAATTGTTTATCATCATAGGTTGTTTCATAGCCAGATGGAAAAACAAGAACAATGTAGATGTGGATCATCGAAGGAAGATCGAAGATATTACATTATTAATCTTTTGGATGTCTTTGTTTACAATTGTTGTGATCATGACGGGAATTTTGCTAAAAATAATGTAAGTAAAGGAGAAAAAGATGTTAGTAAAAGATTTATTAGAACAGACAAAAGAAAGTATTCTGATTGAGAGATCTATTCAGTTAACAGAGTTGCCATATGATATTGTGAACACTCGTGCATCCAGGAGAAAGGCAGAAAAGCAGCTTCAAAAGAAATACAAAAAACTGATCGCTGCGATCTTAAGATTAGATCCGGTTCTCTCAGGAGAAATGATCACTTTTGATATGGATGAGGGTGACTTTATGAAAGATGGAGAAATGCTGCCTGTAAAATTCATGGATTGGAAAAAACTCTTAGGCATGGATATTTGCTTAGATGGTCATGATGAAAATGATCAGCAGTGGATCGCAGCATTTATGATCCGATATATGACCTGGTATCACCAGAAATATTCTGATTGTGGAAAATCAAAGTATCAGATCAGAGAAGAAGCAGCTGGAGAGATCAAAGGAAAGAAATTGTTGGAACGAATGGTCAATAAAAAATAGTTTCGTAACCAGGTTGTAAACCGTATGGAATCCCATACAGTTAGAAAATGTTTTGGTAGGGACATGAATGTCCTTACCAGATTTTTTCCATCGTCCATTTTTTTTATGAAATCTCTCATATTTACAATGGAAGTATTTTTTTTATACATCAAATTTTTTGTGAAAGGAGAAAACATTATATGCGTAAAAAAAAGGATCAACAGAGGCAGGGGCAAGAGATAAAAGCGCAAAATAATCAATCAAAATCACGCCGTACAAAAGGTGAAAAGCCTAAAAAACATAAAAAACAAAAAGGTTTTTTACAATACTTGAATCCAAAAGAAATGGAAACAGAGATCATTGGGTATGGTTATCAGTATTCTCTGAAATCTTATCTGATCACTTTATTCCTGAGTTTGGCTGTCGTTGTTGCAGTTTGCAGATTCTTTCAGCTGACACCAAAATATATGGCGATTCTGATCGTGATCTTTTGTTTTTCTTTGCCTGTGATCATTGTCGATCAGTTTCGATTCTTGTATGAACAGAAGCGCTTTCGACAGTCTGTAGACTATATGGAACAGATGATTTATTCTTTTAAAAGAAAACCAAAGATCTTAGAAAGCTTGCGAGATGTATTATCGTTATCTGATGGAAAAATGGCTGAATGCTTAAATCAGGCAATCGAAGCAATCAATCGTGGAGACTCTTATGAAGATGCTTTACTACCGATCGAAAACGAATATGGATGTGAAAGAATGAAAATTTTACATGACTTTCTGATCAAAGTAGAACGTCAGGGTGGAAAATATCAGTCTACATTGAATATTATCTTAGATGATATCCATAGTTGGACAGAACGTACATATTCTTTCCAGAAAGATCGTAAAGTAGTAAAAAACAGTATCATCATTTCTCTGGTTATGGGAGTTATGATCACAGCAACAACAGTGATTTTGTTCTCTCGAAATAAATCCATGTCTCCGATTCTTAAGATGGAAGCATATCAGATCGGTTCCTTTTTGGTCTTAGGAGTTATGATACTGCTGTTTGCTTTTGTACAGAAGAAATTAACTGGTAGTTGGCTGGAAGATATTCATGATACAAATGAAAAACAGATTGACAAAGACTGGAAAAATTTCCGTAAAGAACGAAATGTAGGAAAAGAGATCATGCAGAGTGTTTTTGCCACACTTATATGTAGTGGACCAGTTATTATCTTTGGTTTATGGCAGTCAAGCAAGATCTTTATCATCGGTGGAATTGTTTTAGCGATCGTCATCTTCTTTGTTCCAACAGGAAATGGAAATGCTGCAAAGAAGCGTTTGATCAAAGAATGCGAAAAAGAATTTCCGGGATGGATTCGTGGAATTGCATTAGACCTACAGACAGACAATGTCTATATGTCTTTAAGAAATTCTGCACCAAATGCTCCATATGTATTTCGTAATGAAATTTACAAACTACTGGATGAGATTGAAAAAGATCCAACTGGAATTTTACCATATCAACATTTCCTAGAAGATCTGGAAGTACCAGATATTCATTCCATTGTTAAGATGTTATATTCTTTAAACGAAGTAGGAAGTGATGATGCAGAAACACAGATCAACAGTCTGATCGTAAGAAACAATGCTTTAATTGAAAAAGCAGAGCGCCTGAAAGATGCAGATAAGGTAAAATTGGTAAAACAGATCACATGGCTTCCAATGTTAACTTCTACCGCAAAGATCTTTTTGGATATGGGATTACTTATCATGTTCCTGTTCCAGATGATGGGAAAATTGCAGTAGATATGCATTTAAGAATAGCATATTTTTGAAAAAAATTAGACTTGGAAAAGATTCTGAGTCTTTTTTTTGTGTAATAAACTACTGAAAATCGGTAGAAAATTATGACAGATGTTAAAAAACAAGCTGCAGAAAACATGAAAGAAATGGATAAATTTCAGACAAAGGAAAAGAGCCTGTGCATGAACACAGACTCTAAGTTTTATGAATGAATACCGTCAGGAAAATCATTCATATGAAATTATAATGATCATTTCAACCCAAAAACAAATGATCATAATCATTGTGATCAGCCATAAATAAAGACCGATTACAAAAGTAACAATTGAACAAACATCCGGACGTTCTCATTTCATGGATCGTTCGGATTTTTTTTGTTCTCACTATAAATATGAGAGATTTGAAAAGCAATATTTCTCACATATAAAAAAAATAAAAGACCAATACGGACAAAATACATCAATCGTACTGGTCCTATGCTTTTCGTGGTTGGAACCACGCCCCTTTATGGGCGGGGCAATTACCCCTTTTTACAACATAATATACAGTTCCATATTTTTTTTCTTAACTCTCATATTTAAAATGAGGAGTTTTTCTACTTCAAATTTTAAAAGAAAGGGGACATTGCTATGGGTGATTTGATCGAAGAATATGGAGCGACCGTAGTTCTTATTATTTTGGCAATTGGAATCTGTGCTGCATTCATCAAAGTCATAGGGATGATCTAAAGGGAAAAATATTATGGGTGAATTTTTAGATGAATATGGAATGGTCATCCTTTATGTGATCTTTGGGTTGATCGTTATGGGATTATTCGGAATGATCGTACAGTATTTTGTAGAATACGGTCCAGAGTTTATTAATTCATTGGCATAAGAAAGGAGGACTTGAAGAATGCATAATCTTATGGAAGAATACGGGAAGATTGTAATCACTGCTGTGGTTGGGATTTTTATCATTGGACTACTGAGTGGATTTTTATTTAATACCTGGAAAAGTAATGGTATTTATAAGGATACTGGTCATTTATCAGGAAATCAGGAGTTTCAGGCAAAATCACCTTTACCAACCATTACATTAAAAAGTGGAAATAAGACTGTTAAAATGAAACCTGGGACAACTTATAATGCACGAAACAATGTAACTGTGACAGATAGAAAAGATGGAACAATCGCATCCAACAAAGTTAATATCAAAGTGGAACAAGTAGATAGAAATGGAAGAACAACGATTTCTAAATTAGGAACTACAGGAAACACAATATCAGTCAATGCAAATTATCGTTATTACAACATTATTTATAAAGTTACAAACAGTCGAGGCTATAAAGCAGAAAAAAGGATGAAATTATTAGTAACTGGGCGTACAGCTTAGTTTTGGAATGGAGAAAATATGAAGAAGATTTTAATTGGAACTGTTGGCATCTTATTGTACAAATATTTACCAAGATCGATCACTTTTATGCCATTAGGCGTTTCGAAAGCGATCCTATGCGTTGCAATGATCGTAGGATATTTTTTGTTTGATAAAAACTTAAGGAACCTGATCAAGCATAAATTTTCATATATAAAATTTTTCTTTTGTGGAATTGGATTATGGGCAGTACAAAGTATTCTTATGACGCTTCTTTTAACATTCATAGAGGCGTTATTTGGGTGGACAATGCCGGCAATGTTAAATGGACAGGATGCAATGTCGCCATGGTTGTATGTTCCGATCGCAGTGATCCTTGGACCATTAACAGAAGAATTTTTATTCCGTGGACTTTTTCAAGAGGGATTGTCAGGCCTATCTGATCATAAAGTATGGCAGGTGATCACGATCATTCTTACAAGTATATTTTTTGGAATATTACATCCGATTCCGGCACAAAAGGTTTCCGCATTTATCACAGGAATGGTCTTTGGTTTTATTTATTATAAGAAAAAAGACATTCGATATGGATGCATGCTACATATTGGAAATAATTTCATGGCAACAATGTTATCATATATCCTTGCTGCTGTGATCATATAAGAAAGGAGCGATCAATTTGAAATCACCAATGAACCTAGCGGTCAGTATTATCATTATCATGTTTGCTTTTTTTATCGGGATGAATTATTCTGTGGCAAGTTTAACAACAAAAAATGCCAGAGAATATCATGAAGAAGTGATTCATCAAATAGAAGCTAGTAACTTTGATTCTGATGTTATCAGTCATTGTATTAGTGATGCAACAAAAAAGGGATATACATTGAAAATCTCAAACGATGGTTTTTATGAAAATTCTTCCAGATACAAAGTAACATTAACATATCATTCTAAAGTAATGATCCTTGGAATCGATCAAACACATGCTTTAGAAGGCTATGCTTTGTAAAGGGGAGGGATTTTATGAGATTAGCAATAGAAACCTTCGTATGCGCAATTTTGATTTCTCTTTTGGTGTTGCTTGGTATGTTTAACCAACAAGTAGACATGAACACTGGAAATGCAAAACAGTTTTGTTCTTCTGCGATCAATCGCATGGAAAGTGCAGAATTTGCAAACGAAGTAGTTGATCGATGTAAAAGTGATGCAACAGCATCAGGATATCGATTAACAGTTACATCTGCAGCAAGCGGAGATACAACAACTTACACAACAGTTTTAACATATAAGGTGAAAGTGCCTTTATTCCAGTTTGAAAGAGAATATCAGATCAAGCAGGCAGCAGAAGTCAATAATGATTAAGAAGAAGCAGTCATCAGAAATGGTGGCTGTTTTTCTCATTCCATTTTACAGTGTCATTTTTTTTCTCAAAAATCTCATATTTAAAATGAAGGGAAAAATGGAGTTGAAAGCAGAGAAGTGCGTCAGATTTTTTTTCAAATCTCTCATATTTAAAGTGTAAGAGATAAAAGTAGTAATTTCATCGTGAAAAGTTCTCATTATGAGTGTTCGCAGTTCTTGGTAAAACAAAATTTGATGAAAAACTACAACGTCATTTTTTTTCTCAAATCTATCATATTTAAAGTGAGAAGAAAAATAGTGATTCTTTTGAAATGACTTGTTTCCTTGAAAAGAAAAAGAAAAATGCAAGGTTGTTTGTAAAACAAGTTCTTTCTCAAAAGAAGTGCGTCAGATTTTTTTTCAAATCTCTCATATTTAAAGTGTAAGAGAAAAGCGACAGTTATCTTTCTTGAAAAATCTCATATTTGTAATGAATGAAAATTAAAAAGGTATGGAAAAAATCATATATTTTTTGATCTTTAAATGTAAATAAACAACAAATATAGAAAAATAAGGTTTCTGCTTTTTGAAAAGTCTTCTAATTCAAAGACTTTAGAAGTTTTTTCAAAGACCAGAAATGGTCCCTAAAAAAATAAAAAGGAGGTAGCCAAATTATGGGTGAGTTTCTAGACAATTATGGACGAATCATTGTATCCGTCATTATCGTGTTAGCTTTAGCAGGATTTGTGGCTGCGACATTTACACCACAGTTCCAGACAGCTTTAACTGATACATTAAGCACATTCTTCACAAAATCAGGAGCTACAGGATCTCTGATCATGTAAGAAAACAGCAGTAAAGCAAAGAGCAAGAAAAATTTTAAACATAAGAAAGGAAATATAAATCATGGGAGAATTTTTAGACAATTATGGTAGAATCATTGTTTCAGTAATCATTGTATTAGCATTAGCAGGATTTGTGGCTGCAACATTTACACCACAGTTCCAGAAAGCTTTAACTGATACATTAAGCACATTCTTCACAAGATCAGGAGCTACAGCAAGCAAACTAATCATGTAATAAAAAAACAGACAGTAACCATTTACAAAAACTGTTTTGGTACACCTCAAAAAGTCTGTAAATATAGAAGAGCATCATAGCAGAAGTTATGGTGCTTTTTTCTTTCCCATAAAAAATATCAAATCTCTCATATTTATAATAGAAGGAAACACATTTCAGAAAGGAGATATAAAATTATGAAAGGTGCGATCACAGGATTTATCGTATGCCTGATCATGGTGTTTTCTGTTTATATCATGCAGGCAACGACTGCAACATCCGTCCGTCAGGATGAGTTGACAACAAATACAAGCAATGCAGTTGACGCAACGATTCAAAGTTGCAGAAACAACAAATATTCTACAGATGATGCAATGGCAAAAGGATTCCAGCAGCATTTAAAAAATCAGATGACAGCAGATAGCAAACTGAAAGTTGAGGTCACAGAATGCGATCATACGAAAGGAGTTCTTTCAGTCAAAGTTGTTGAAACATATAAGATCCCAAGTGGAAAAACAAGAACTGTTTCATGTGAGAAAACAGGAGTTGTAGAAGAATAGTTTGCAAGTAGTGTAATTTCATATGGAAAAGAGGCTTAGAAATAATTCTGAGTCTTTTTTTTTTGTGAAGAAATCTTTTGAAAACATAACACTGTCAGATTATTTTTCTCAAATCGCATATTTGAATTGAGGAAATAAATCCGGATGCTCCACAGAAAGGAGAATTCGCGATGAAAGAATTCATAACAGCAGAAAAAATAGCGGAAATGTTAATCAGTGGCGTGATCAGTTGTGCAGTTGCACTTGCAGTTAACTGTATCATCGAAAAATATAAAAACAAGAAAAGAGCCGATGTGGACAAGACACCGACTCAAGACAATATTTCTGAAAGATCTGATGAAAATCTTTCAGATGTTCTAAAATATGCGGATATCCACGACAATACCAATTGTGATATCCAAGTAAACATATATACTGATCAAAAATCTGATCAGTAAGAAAACAATTTAACATTAGCATCCGGATGTTCTCGCTTTTGAGAATGTTCGGATTTTTATTGTTTCACTTTAAATATGAGAGATTTAAAAATAAATATTTTTCATATATAAAAATTTATCAAAAAAAAAGCTAACATGGAATCACTGCCAAGACTGTCTATGAATGAATATGCCAGGATTGGCTCTAAAATCTTATATGTGAAAAATATCTTTCGGGAAATCTTGCATATTTACTATAGAAGAAATTTGAAAGGAGTTTTCATATGAAACATGGAAAGAAACCAACAAGAGAACAGAAAATGATGCTAAAAGAAGCAGGACTGGTTCCTGAGAACTGGCTGGTTATAAAGAATATGGAAGATCATATTGAGGTAGTCAGCAAAAAGTCTTTATCAGATGCAACAAAGAAGCCTAAGATAAGAAAGATTATAAAGTAGTGGAGGATAACTATTATGATGGAGAAAATCATATATATTATGAACCTTGTCATCATGGGAACGGTATTCTACACGTCTTTAACAGAATCTTATCTACAACGATTGTTACTTGATGATCCTGACACGAAAGAAAATGTGATACGTTTTTTTGAAAAGAGATCTTTTATGGTTGCAGGGATTACAATGATCTTAAGTATTCTTCCAATCATTGGACAATTATATGCGCTGTTTCTTTCATTCATCACTATTTTCTTAGATGATCGGGAGCATATCAAAGGTTCTTATAGTGACAATGAAGAAGATGATATGTCCATTCGGGAACTGATCGTGCAAATGATGAAAGATGATTTTGAAGAGGAATAAGAGATATGGATATTGTGAGTTTTGTTTTATCAATGCAGGTATTTACTGTGATTTTTAATACTTTGGCAGGATATTATATGAACAAAATAATGCTGGACTATGATTACGATGATCCAAATATGAAAGAAATTATATATCAAGAAGTACACAAAGGAATTATATCAGGAATTAAGAACTTCTTTATTTGTTGGATTCCTATTTATTCTCAATTAATTATGGCTGCTGGAATTTACGGAATTTTAAATTTGGATAAAAAGACAAAGATATGTGATGGTCTAACACTTCGTGAAGGAATATGCAAAAAGATATTAGAAGATCATGAAAAAGGGGAAAAAAATAATGCTTGAAGTTAAAGAGTAGTGTAATTTGGTATGGAAAATAGACTTGGAGTTAATTCTGAGTCTTTTTTTTTGTGTTGTAAACTGCTGAAAATGTAACATCATCATTTTAATTTCCTCAAATCGCATATTTGTAATGAGAAGAATCATCCGGATGCTCCAAGAAAGGAGAAATTTCGAATGAGGATTTTGAAATTTGTATCAAAGATCAGTTTGAATCTAGCAGAATTGATCAACAGCGGAATCGTGAGTTATATTGTGACAAAAGTAGCTGAAAATACAGAAGATGACAAGAAAGTTAAGAAAAATATCAAAGAAAGAGCCAATGTCCACAACACATCGGCTCCTAATGATAATAATTCTGATGAGCATACACGAAAAGATTCATCAGATAAAATGGTACTGCACATTACATTAAAAGATTGCAATGTGTATATTAACACTCCTCCTGAGAAGGAGTAGTTATTAAATAAGAAAGAAATGAAATAACCAGCATCCGGATATTCTCTTTTTATAGAGTGTTCGGATTTTTTTATTTTTTTTCTTCCTATATTAAATATGAGATTTTTGGCACAAGATATTTTTCATATATAAAAAATGAACCGATACGAAGATTTTTAAAATCTTTATATCGATTCATAAAATTTGGTTGATTTTCTTGGACAATACTATACGGTAAACATTTTTTAACGCTTAGAGATTTTCCTACGAGAAAAATGAGAGGAAATATGCATCCGCTCAACCAAAAAGACGTTTTGTTTTTTTCTTCATTATATATATGATAGATTTCGAAAAAAATATGGAGCTGAAAATCATAAAAAATAGACAAATGATAGTTTTTGTGATAAAATAATTATAATAAGTTCGTGTATACATTTATGCATGGACTTTTTTTTAATTATTTTTTTTGCGTAGGCGGTTCTTGATGGAATCGCTATTTTTTATGTAAAAAATGAAACAAAAAGATTATCGTGTAGCAAAACTATCATGTTTGTTTTGCTAAAATGACGAAAGGAGAGATGAAAAATGCTATAAACATGTGGAGCAATTGTTAATGGTTAATGAAAAATTATAAAAAAAGATGAAAAAATGCTTTAATAAAGTAATACAGGTCTGTGTTAGAGGCAGAATTCTACCAGGTGGCAGAAGAAGGGAACAGGATAATAAAATTTTAAATTTTAAGGAGAAGAAACATGAGGAAAAGAATTTTTAATCAAGCCACGGGAAGACTAAATCAATTGTTTGTTATATGCATGGTGTTTGTATTGTCAACAAGACTGATAACAATGGACTCATTTGTAACTGTAGTATATGCAGCTACAGAAGGCCAAACATTTGATCATCAAATAATGATTGAAAGCTATTTGCAAAGAGAAACAAGGACCATTTATCCAGATGGAAAGATGGAAATAGTAAAAGAGTATGCATTGAAACCTGGCATAAATGCTAATTCTGAAAAAGATAATGATAAAAAAAATCTTGCAATTTTTGAAGATGTTCGTGTATTAAATATCATGAATATAATCAAAATGATTCTAGTAAAAATAGTTAAATTTATGTTGAATTCCGTATTCCATATGGCATTTGGGTTTGCAGTCCTATTGAAAAATAAACTTATGGAGAAAATAGCAGTGTCAATTTCAAAACAAATTTTCATAAAGATATTGTCAAAGATAAATGAGTGGAAAGCGAAAAGCTTGTAGTATAGTTGAAAATGGCAGTCTGAAATATGACTGCTGTTTTTTTATATGTGAAAATTATTTTCTCTAAAAAAACTCATACTTAAATCGAGAGAAATTTGAAGAAATTGTGTTTTCATGCAATTATTTTTTTTCAAATCTCTCATATTTATATTGGATGATAAAGATTGCGTTGTTGCGGAGCCGCTGAGTCCGATCTGCAGCGTGATCCAGTCCGCGAACTTTGAAAACTGAATAAAGAAAGGAGAAGTGATCGCGATGTTTGATAAAATACAATCAACGTATTTTAAACGCGTTACGACTGGTGTTCTGGCACTCTTTATGACTGCTTCTTCCGGATTTTCTTATGCAGTGCCAGTTTATGCTGAAGAAGTAACAACAGCAGCTGCAAAGCGGAAAAAGGAAGAAGAATTTAGTAGTACAGAATCTTCAACGTTACAGTTGAATGAGAATAGTACGAAAGAGGAAGTAGTAGAAAATAAAGAGGATAAATCTTCTAACACAACGGAAAAGACACTAACGACAAAGACAACAGAAGTAAGTGATGAAAAAGTTCAAAATGAAAGTCAGAGAAGCGATGAAGACATTCAAAAGGAGAAACAAGAAATGAAAAGCAATTTTAAAGTTGCTGATATTGATTATTCTTCTTTGAAAAAATCAGAGTACGCAAAGGACAAATTAGAATATGATGACAAATCATTGCAAAAATTGTTTGATTACAAAATTGAAATCGAACAGATTTCTTTTGATGATGCTTTGAAAAGTGTTGAAAATTACATTGCAAATAACGAATTCGATTTCTATGAATTTTTATGTAAGATCTCTCAGAATGATCCCTATAAATTATTTTATAGTTTAAGTGATGCAGATCGAGAGAAAGTTTTAAAACAATGTAATGAAAACGAGCAATATGCATTAAAATATTTATTAATGTATTCAGGCTTGGATTTTATACAGCAGAATCAAAAAAACAATGAAAATAAAATTTTTTATGTTGAAAGTCTTAGTAAATATTTTGATAATTTTAAAAAATTCAATAAGGATAACAACTTAGGAGAAGACGTTCACGATTTTGATATGCTGATGGATAATTTCTTTCAAATGAGAAAAGAAAACTATCGAAAAAATATTGTGTATTTAATAGAGTCTCATTCTGAATTGATAAATAAGATTATAAATATTTTGAATGATTCTAGTAAATGGAATAAAAATGGAATTAATGAAATTGAAAAAATTTGTAATAATAAATTCCAAGTAAAACAAAATAGTGGCATTTTAAAAGAAAAAGCAAAAGTTTCATACACTAAAGGTGGTTTTTATTTAGCTAAAAAAGCCGGATCTACGCAAAGAACAAATGTAACATTAACAAGAAATAATGCTCCAGCATGGAGTAATTTTACAAGTACGGCTTATACTTATAACATAAGTAGAAACAATAGTACGCTTATTCCGAATGGATGGATAGAAACTAAAAATAGCACTCCAGTATACAGTAGTAATAAAGTAAAAGCAAGAAAGGACCAAAAAACAGGATTTACGGTTTTATACTTTCGAGTTACTTATACTCAACCAGCTCATTATAAAAAAGATCAAGCGGACCATGATAAAGCAAACTGTGATAATGCTGGGCGAATGAATTTCTTTAAGTATAGTGCAGCAAATGATTCAACTGAAAATACATTTATGGACGATTTAGTCCATGCAAATACAGATAGAGTTGTCAACTACCAAATCAATATGATGCAATGTGGATTAAGAGATGATGCTGAAGGAGATCATCATGGACATGCAGCAACAGAAGGAAAAGATCCATCGTTTGGATCAACACTAAAATATGAAAAACCAACTCATACAGTAACTTTTAAGAATGGTTATGGTGGAACAATTACAACCTCAACTGTTTCTGATGGAAATAACATGACTTTACCTGCGGATCCTACAAGAGATGGATATCGATTTACTGGATGGTCAGGTGATACATCATCAGCAGTGTGTTCAAATCGTACTATTACTGCTAAATGGCAAAAACAATATCGTCTAGATATTAATGGACGTTTAAACGGTGGAAGCATACAAAGTAATACTAATGGCATGGGAACTTTTGATGTTTTTGTCAATGGAACTCAAACTCGTTGGAGTGATAGAAATGCTTGGGATATGATTGATGATGGAGCAACAGTAGAAATCAAAAATATAAAAGCAGATAGTGGAATACATTATAGTGGCAATTCAACTATTAGTTTTACTATGAACGGAGATAAAACGGACGGTAATGCGATTATATTGGATTTCACTTCTGGATCGACCTTATCCATTGACCCAAATGGTGGAACATATAAAGGAAGCAGTGGTGTTACAACAGTAAATCGTTTATCCCCTGGAGCAACGATTACTGTAGATTCCCCAACAAGGCCAGGATATAAATTTGGTGGTTATGATACTTCTCATGGAGACTATCAATATTTTGCATCTAATAATGGTTGGACGACAAGTCATGGAGAAAATGTAGGAACGTATTCCAAAAGTTATGATGGAAATGTGAGTTTAAATGAAGCCCCCGATGGTGGCTATTATCGAACGAATCATGTATGGCGGGGAATAGACTCTGCTACTGATAATTATAACTGCATTTCTTTTCCAACATATACTGCACAAGCAGGACACACATATAAGATTAGTGGAGAAGTCTGGATTAGTGAAAGACCAAGCGGCGGAAGTTTCGCTTTAAATTTCTATCATGGAGATTCTTCCAATGACTGGAAACATTGTATGTGGGGAATATCAGAAGGATGGACTGGTAAATGGGTAAAATTTAGTATGGAACGTACTTTTGATACCACTACAAATGATGCCAGGTTTGAAATCTGGACAAGTAATCTGAAAGGATTGACAGGAAATATAAGCTTTTGGCTACAAGGACTGAAAATCACAGATGAAACCACAGGAAATGATGTTTCGATGACTAAGATCGCTATGGGAAACAGTGATATTAAATTAACAGCACGTTGGATCCCATTACACTCTACATTATCTTATGATGCACAGGGTGGATCTTTAGGTAGCGTAAAATCAACTGATAATCCGAATAACTATAAAATTGTTGATAACGGAGCATATTTTATTCAGTCTGGGTTAAATACTTCAAGATATCTTCATCAAAGAACAAATGGACAGTTGAATTTAGATAATGCAACTGATGTGCTTACTTGGAATGGATATTCTTCTGATTCGAAACAGACTCTTTGGACATTTGAACGGTATAAAAATACACCTTATTATTACATCATTAATAATTTTAATGGAAAGGCGATGAATTTATCGGGAGATGGACCTGATGATCTAAGCGGAAAGCCAATTGAATTATGGAAACAATATGATGCTAATAACGAAGATAATTTTGATTTTCTTTGGTATTTCAAAGACACAGGAGATGGATATGTAAATATCTATAATAAAATGACAAATAAGGCGTTGGATATTACAAATGGCGAAGATGCAGATGGTGTTGTACTTCAACAGTATGCTCCAAATGGAACGGCTTCTCAGAAGTTTAAATTAGTTAACTATTCACAAGTTTATTTCCCAACCAGAGAAAAATACGCAAACAACAATATCTATATCAACTCTGCAACTCCAGTCAAAAAAGGATGTAAATTCTTAGGATGGAATACAAAAGAGGATGGAAGTGGAAAAACATATCAGCCTGGTAATCTTTATGATGTGAATCAGGATGGTGGAAATGTTACTTTATACGCTCAATGGGAAAAAGAAAAATATACAGCAACTGTGAAATTAAACGGTGGATCCTATAATGGAAGCACAAAAGATTTTACAATTAGCAAGTATCCAGGAGAAGAGATCAGTATTGGAGCACCTACAAGAAGTAAACATAATTTTACCGGTTATAAACTAACAATGGACAATAATGATGGTGATGCTCCTACTAGTGTGACACAATCTGCAAGTGGGTTTAAAGGAATTATGCAGATGGGCAATTTTACTTTAACTGCTCGATGGACTCCTTGGGAACACACAGTAAGATATAATGCAAATGCAAAAAATGATACTTCTGTAAAAGGAATTCCTGCAGCTCAGAAAAAAATAGCTAATGTTAACATCAAATTAAGCTCTGATGTTCCTACTAGAAAAGGTTATACATTCTTAGGATGGACAACAAAAGCTGACGGAAATGGTACAGCTTATGCGGCTGGTGCTACATATACACATGATCAGGATGGTGGAACTGTTACTTTATATGCAAAATGGACCGCTTGGAAACATACTGTCACATATGACAAAAATGTTCCAGCAAACTCTAAGAAGACAGATGTAAAAAACATGCCAGGAAATCAGACAAAGATCTATGATCAGAATCTGACTCTGCAGTCTAATGTTCCAACCAGAATCGGTTATACATTTGTAAAATGGACAACAAATAAGGATGGAACAGGAACTGCTTATCAGCCAGGTAGTCAATATTCTTACAATAGAGACAGTGATGGTGGAACTGTTACTTTATATGCAGTCTGGACACCATGGAAATACACTGTGAGATATGATAAGAATGTACCTGCTAGTTCTTCTAGTCAGACTGTCAGCAATATGCCAGCAGATCAAACAAAGACAGAAGAAGTTAATCTGACTTTAAGTAGTAATAAACCAAGCAGAAATGGTTACATCTTCAATGGATGGCAGGCTCAGATCAATGGAAAAGCAGTTGATTATCAGCCAGGAGCTAAATTATCTTATGATGTGGATGATAAAGATGGTTCAACGATCATCTTAAAGGCTCAATGGACGCCATGGAAACATACGGTTCATTATGATAAGAATGTACCTGCTAATTCATCTAGTCAAACGGTAACAAATATGCCGGAAGATCAAACAAAGACATTTGATGAAAAATTAAATCTGAGTACTAAAATTCCAAAAAGAGAAGGTTATAACTTTGTTGGATGGCTTCTTGAATATGGAACAGCGATTGCTGTAGTAAGTCCTGGAACTGCTTATGAAAGAGATCAAAATGGTGGAACATATGTTTTAAAAGCTCAATGGGAACCATGGAAGCATACTGTACATTATGATGCAAATGGTGGGGACCAGAGCAGTGTTCCAAATGACCAGAAGAAAACTTATGAACAGAATATGAATGTAGCTACGAAAGTTCCTACAAGAAATGAATATAAGTTCTTAGGTTGGAAAGCATATCATGAATATAATGATAAAAGTGGAAACAAACACAGTGAACTCATCGGTAATTATCAGCCGGGTGCATCTTATAATTATGATATTGATGAAACTGGTCAATATGCTGCAGATAATGGAGAATATAATAAATGTGGAACTGTAACAATGAAAGCTCAATGGGTTCAGCTTTACACAGTGAAGTATGATGGAAACCAACCAGCGATCAAAGGTGTTACTGTCACAGGTTCTGTAGCAAATCAGACACAGGGACAGGATGAAAGTGTCAACTTACGTACAAACAACTTTAAAAACGACAGCGGCGTTTATAAAGACTGGAGCGTAGGAAAAGATGCTTATAAGTATAAAGTCCGTACAGGAAATACTGAATATAATCAATATATTCACCCAGAAGGATTTAAAACAAATCACAGCGCAATGCAAAATGAGCTGAGAGGATATAGACGTCTTGAAGACACAATGATCCAAAACTAGAAAAAACGAAAAGGGCAGATTCTTAATTGAATCTGTTCTTTTTTTTGTGTTTTTTTATATGTGAGAAATATTTCAAACTAAAAAATCTCATATTTAGAATAAAAAAAGAAGATAAAAACAGAAAATCCGTTGATAAACTTAAAATAATGGCATATAATAAGAATAAGCAATGGATAGAATGAAAAATCAAGGAGATAATGCTATGAAACTATTAAAAGTTGAAGTTGAGGGACTTCCATTATTTAAAGAAAAAATGAGCTTAGATTTTTATGCAGCACAAAGAATTTCTAAGACACATAAGATGAATTTACATCGTATATCATCAAACATGTACGTAAATCCAACAACAGCAATTGCAGGAATTAATGCTTCCGGAAAAACTTCTGTTTTGAAAATATTAATGTTTGTCTTCGAAATGCTGAATAATGAACCAATAAATCATATTAAAACAAGAAATATACTAGGGAATACGAATAAATGTACAATTACATCTTATTTTTATTCTAAAAGACAGATGGTGTATAAATTACAAACAACAATTCAATGTATCGGGCAGGATATTGAAAGTGGATGGAAATATCAGATTACGGATGAAAAAATGTGGGAAAAACAATCACTAAAAAATATGACAAAAAAAGAAATGTTTCGATTTTCTGATCATCAGATTATAGAAGAAAGAAATGAAAATGAAGCGTTTTTGCCAGATGATGTAAGTATTATGATTGCATATCATAAAAAGTATGCCGAAAAAATTGAAATAAAGAACATGATGTCATTCACAAATATGAATGTATTACGTGTAACAGAAAACATTCCAGCTTCCGTTATTTCTTTTTTGGATCCTACAGTTGAAAAACTATATTTTGAAAATCTAGAAAAAAAACAGATCATTCATCTAAAATTTAAAGGAAAGAAAGAGCTTGTGCTAAACAATCAAAAAGATCTTGAAAATTATCTTTCTTCTGGAACAATTAAAGGAATTGTTATGTTTATGATGTTGATTAACGTAATGAAAAAAGGTGGATATTTAATTGTAGATGAAATAGAAAATCATTATAACAAAGAAATTGTTTCTTCAATCATAAAATTCTTCATGGATATTAGACTAAATAAGAATGGAGCAACTTTAATATTTACAACCCATTATCCAGAACTTTTGGACTTATATGAAAGAAATGATAGTATTTATATTACAAGAAATGATAATGGAATTTACTTAGAAAAGCTTTCTGATGTATTAAAACGAAACGATATTAAGAAAAGTGATGTATATCAGAGCGGGATGCTGGAAGGAACTACTCCAACATACAGTTCTTATATTGCATTAAAAAAACATATTGCTGCGGCATTAGAAGATTAATGGGGGAGTAATATGGAAGGATTAAAATTATCAAAATACAATGCTTGTATATGCGAAGGATCCGCAGAAATGGCAATTATAGATATTTTGTTGGATCATGAACTACTTATATTTCAAAGAGAAGATCTGATTGAAGAAACGCCTCTTTTATGCCGAAATGGTAAGAAATTTGAAGAACAATATCTAAGAAGACAATTTGACGATCAGATTACAGTTTTTCGAATTTTGGATTCAAGAAGAGAAAAGTTTAAATTAAGTAAAGCGTATCAATCAAAGGTTCATGTCATTAATGTTATTACGGCTCCTGAAATTGAAATGCTAATTATCCATAATGAAGGAAAATACAAGCAATTTAAGAAATCTAATAAAAAACCAAGTGACTTTTGCAAAATAGATTTGAAAATGGCAAATGTAAAAGATTACGATTTTGTAAAAGAATATTTCCGGGATCCGGCGGTTTTAATTAGGGCTATTACCAAATATAAAGAAAATGTTAAGACTCGGAATGATGAAAAAATGCTATGGAATTTATTAAGACATTGAATAATTGTGCAGAATAAAAAAACGAAAAGGGCAGATTCTTAATTGAGCCTGTTCTTTTTTTTTGTGTGAAAGATCTTATATATGAAAAAAATAATTGGTTTAAAAATCTCATATTTATAATGAAGAAAATATTGTGTTATTTTAAGAAGTAGAATATAATAAAATAAAAGAGGCTTGCCTTCTCAAATTATATAGAGAAAGAAAAATTACCAAAATAGGATATAAAGATAAAATGACAAATGAACATATGCAAAAATGTTTCCCTGCTTATATACCGGAAGAAGAAATTAGAAAAGCAGGAGCTAAAGAAAATGAATATAATGTTTATAGAATTTGTAAATGGGGAGAATTAAATCAGCATGCATTTATATCTACATATGAAGAAGTACTAGAACGGGATGGAAATGTCAATGATTTGGATTTAAATGATATCAGCTCGTTCAGTATATCTTGTTTTGAAAAAGAAAAAGATGCAAAAAGGATGATAAAATTTTTTACAAAAAAAAATCCACAAGCTATATTGGCATATGGGAATATAAAAAAAGAAACGGGATTATCACAAAAAACAAGTGAGAGAAAGCCAAAACAAAAATCACATGTCGATTGGTGGATATATAAAGATAGTATTATATATAGTGATTTTAAAAAGGTAACACTCGAAAGGAGCGAAGAAAATGGAGAATAAAATGTTCTATCAGGACGGAAAAAAAAGATTCCTATATGATTATATTTTCTTTGAGACAACAAATCCTATCTTTTTTTCTTGTGTAGATGAAAAAAAAGATATATATATTGCCACATTGTGTGATGATAGAAAAGAATTGCGTTGGATTCTTGCAAAGACATCAGAATCACAATTAATGGATATTATGAAAAATAAAGTAACAATGTATGATGTGTATTTGAATTCAGATATATATTATGTTATTACTAGAAAATGTAATGTTACAAAGTGTCAATTATGTGATGATAAATCAATCGATAAACTTGATTTTCCTACAAAGGGAGAATATTTTGAAGCAGATGATGAAGAATTGGCAGATTATATGGCGCATATTAATAAAAAAAATAATAATAATATATATAATGAATCCTTTCATAAAAAAAAGAAATTTATCTTACAGAAGGGATCAATTAAAACATCACACACAAATCAAGATGATAACAAAGATATGGAAATAGCAACAATTGATATAGAATATAATGCTTTCAATGCTGCATAAGGAATAAAAAAATGAATAATAAAAATATAGAAAGTGTTTTAAAACTAAATAATTTGGTATTTGATAAGATCAATTTTGAGAGACATGGTTTTAAAAGTGACAATGAATTTCGATTCGAAATTTCTTCTGAAATTTTTGAAAAAGACGGGCATTACAGAGTAACTTTAAAATTAGAAGGAGAAAAGAATGATGAGTATACAGTTAGTATTAGTTTATCCGGTTTTTTTACCTTTGATTCTCAATATCAGCTTTCAGAAGAAGATGTCGAAACATTAATTACTAAAAATGGAATTGCTATATTGATGCCATATTTAAGAAACCAATTATCAAACTTGACTGCTCAACCGAATACAGATGCTGTAGTTTTACCAATTTTTAATATCAACAATATGTTAAAGAAATAGAATATTGAATTGTATAATCATCTAAAATCTGTTAAAATACTCCATAAGGGAGTAAAATTAATCTCATATAATAACAATCACGGACTTCCTGTTTTTGGAAGTCCATTTTTTTATATGTGAAAAATAAAAAAATAAAAATCTCTCATATTTATTATGTAAAGATTAAAAAAGACTCAATAACCTGATGCAAAAAACAGGTTTGAACATACGGAGGGAGAAAGAGTATGCGTAAATTAAGAAAAGTTGTACCATTTGGACTGGCGGTTATGATGTCGTTACAGGGGATCTATCCTGCAGTTCCAGTGATGGCAGATACCGTAAAAGTAGCAGCTGCAAAGAAAAGTACATCATCAGCTACTGTATTAAGCAAAAAAGAACGTGCAAAGATCATGCAGCAGATCAATGCGATGAGTCCGGAAGAAGGATTAAAACTGGCAAAGAAAAAAGGGATCATCAAAGAGGATACGAATGCAAAAGAAAGCAATCTGAAAAAAGCAACGGTCAACAAAGACGCCAAAGAGGGAGAGGTTGGATATCAGTTTACTCAGGATCAGTATGTGGATGAAACACATCGTATCCGATATGAATACATTATCACTGCTGAAGGAGAAGTATCCGCAGATTATGTGAATGGCGTTATTTATGAAAATGGAAGTCCCAAAGTCAATTATCTGGATGAAGTGCAGACTTATGAGATCAATGATGAACTGACATATCCATCTGAGGTCACATTAAACGGAACAACCTATCAGGTAAAATCAGCGTTATTTCACAATACAACAGCAAAACATGTCATTGTCCCAGAGGGCGTAGAAAGCTGTATGGGAGCTTCATCTTCCACGGATATGGTCAAATTAACGATCCCATCCACTTTAAAAGAGATCGGCTCAGGATTCATAGCTTGCCCATCTTCTCACAACTATTATGACAGTGGTTTTCTAGATACAAGAGATAACGCCACATTTCAAGGATATGAGATGTCAAATCCTGAAAAAGCAAAATATCTGACGGTCAAAGATGGTATTGTTTACAATAAAGAAGAAACAGAAATGCTGACAAAAGTACCATGCGCTTTAGAGAAAGATACTTTAGTCCTTCCAGATACGATCAAAGAGATCCCAGAAGGTGCTTTTATGAGCAACAAAACGGTTAAAAAGGTAGTCTTCGGTAAAAATATCACATCCATTGGGAACGGAGCTTTTGCTTATTCTAACATTGAAAACGTACAGATGAATGATAACGTGACTGTTTTAGATGAATATGCGTTTTATTACTGCACAAAATTAGCAAATGTAGACTTATCCAAGAGTCTGACAAAGATTGATGGATATGAGACATTTAAGTACACAGATGCTTTAAAACATATTGATCTGAAGAACGTAACGGAATTGACTGGATGGTATACGTTCAGACAGTCAGGATTGGAAGATATTGATTTAAGCAATATTAGTAACATGGATGGGGTTCAAATGTTTTCAAATTGCCCAAGACTAAAAACAGTATATATTGGGAAAAACACAAATTTTGAATCAAGATTCGGAATTGGATCCAATTATTTCGCGGCATGTGGAAGATTAGAAAATTATGTAGAAAAAGAAAAAAATAATAATCATCTTTATGTAGAAGATGGAAAATTATATTCATCTAGAATAAATGCACTAGTCCAGCTTGCGGATAATAAAACAGAAGAAAGAGTATTAACAGGTAAGATTCTACTTGGCTATCCAATTCAGCAGCAAAAAAAGTATTCAGAAGAGCATAATGGAACATTAAAATTTGATGAAGACATTACTGCTATAGGCCTTGCTGGGATTTCTACATATGCAGAATATCTTGATGAAAATAATAATATTGAAATTGCTGATTATTGTAATAAAATTATCATTCCATCTAGTGTCGAAGCTTTTGAACATGTTGTAACTCGCCCAACTACAAAACTGGATATTGAGGTTTATGGAAATAAAATGCCGGCTTTTGGACTATCTTGTGTTTATTCAAGAACAGAAGATGGCGCTAATGTAGGAACTGCAAATTTTGCAGCAAAAACAGTTAAATTTAAAACCGCTGCTTTAAAAGATGAGTTTGATCAACATTGGAAAAAATATGTAATGTATCTATATGATGCAGAGCCTAATGAAACTGCTGTCCTTCCAGAAAAGAAAACAACATCCTTAACTCTCAATAAAACATCCGATAAGATCTTATGCGATGGAACTTCTCATGAAATTCATCTAATCGCAAAATTATCTGAGGATGATTGTACCGATGTGGTAACTTTTAAGAGTTCAAATGAAGATCTTGCAACTGTGGATGGCAATGGTGTGGTCACTACAAAAGCAAATGCACATGGATCTGCAACTATTACTGCAACCGCAGGAGATCATACAGCAACTTATAAATTAACACAGGCAGGATCAGGAATCAATGTAACAGCAGATCAGAAAACAATCGTTTATAAAGAATGGTGGGAAACAGAGAATCTTTTAGACAACATTAAAAAAAGCATTAATGTAACCTGTGCAGATTGTCATAACAATTTAGGGAGAGATAAAGATTATGAAGTCATTGTTTCTGATTACAAAAAAACTGGAAAAGTAGATGTGACAATTAAGGGGATTGGTGCTTTTGAGGGAATGACAGCTAAGACTTCTGTAAATGTGGAATATCATAAGCATGGAGAAGAGGGATACGATATCCGTAATTTATATTCTGGTTATAACTGGACTGGAAAAGAAGTAAAACCGGATGTTCTGATCCGTTGTGCTGATTGCAACAAGGAATTAAAAGAAGGAACAGATTATAAACTGGAATATAAAAACAATGTAAATGTCGGTACTGCAACAGTCAAAGTTGTTGGTATGGGTGCTTATAAAGGTGTTGACCAGACCGCTAATTTTGAGATCGAAGAAGATTGTGGATGGAATGGTATCAAGTATTATAATGACACGTATCAGAATGGTGATCATATCGGAAGTCTTGAATGGAGTGAATGGAGATATAATAAAAAAACTCCATATATCTCTATTGCATGTAATCATTGCGGAAAAGAATTGGAAAATGGAAAAGATTATACGATCACATTCTCTAATACAGATCATCTAGGAGAAGGTACAGCAAAAGTTGTGGGATTAAATGAATATGCAGGACATGAGCTTAGTTTTACCTATACATTAAAACCAAAAGATCTAAAGGCAGAATCTTATTATAATGGAGATGATCTTGGAACTTACAAATGGACAGGAAAAGAAGTAAAACCAGATATTGGAAAGATCTATGTTCAGGATATTTATGGATTTGTAGTTGATACAGAAGCTGTCGAAGGAAAAGATTATCAGTTAGAATATTCCAATAACATTGAAGAGGGTACTGCAACGGTCAAGGTTGTTGGAATCGGAGATGCAAAAGGAACTGTTTTAACTTATACATACCACATTGAAAAACAGCATGGTTGGAATGGATTCAGCGTGACAGGACACAAGGATGGAGATGATCTTGGAGCATATGAGTGGACAGGAAATGATGTAGAGCCAGAATTAAATCTGACATGTAATCACTGTGGAAATGAATTATATCAAGGAAGTGATTATGAATTAGAATACACAGGAGACCGTACAGAACCTGGAAAAGTCACTGTAAAAGTCATTGGAACGCGTGATTATGAAGGATGGACACAGAGTTTTACTTATACGATCAAGAATAAGACATTCTCATTTGAAGATCATAAAGACGGAGAAGATCTTGGAGCTGCAGAATATACAGGAAGTGAAGTAAGATACCCGATCAGCAATGTAACAGACAAGACAGGAAAAGTATTATCTGAAGGAACGGATTACAAACTGGTTTATTCAGACAATACAAAACCTGGTGTTGCAAACGTACAGATCATTGGATTAAATGATTATGATGGATGTACTTTAAGCTTTACTTACACGATCGTGGATCATGATGGAGAAAGCGGATTCCACAACAACCTTTACACAGATGGAGCTGATATGGGATCCTATGCTTACACTGGAGAAGAAGTGAAACCATCCATTGGACTGATGTACAGTAACTACAACCAGACATTCTTAATTGAGGGTGTGGATTACAAAGTAGAATACAGCAACAATATCAATCCGGGTATTGCAACAGCAAAAGTCATCGGAATCGGACGTTATACAGGACATGAGATGAGCTTTACTTATACGATCAAGAACAAGAGCTTTGCTGCAAAAGATCACAAAGACGGAGAGAATCTTGGAACTCTGAAATGGACAGGAAAAGCACAGACCATAAAACTTGGAGATATGATCGATCCGATCGATGGACATGTCTTAAAAGAGGAAACAGATTACAAGATCGTTTATTCTGATAACGTTGATGCAGGAACTGCAAAAGCTGAAGTGATCGGATTAGGATATTATGAGGGAAGCAGTTTAACATTCTACTATACGATCGAAAAGCAGCATGGATGGAATGGATTCTATGCCAAAGGACACAAGGATGGAGAAAGTCTTGGAACATTCAAATGGACGGGAAATACGGTCCTGATCGATCCTGATATGAGATGCAGTCACTGTAACAAAGAATTACAGGAAAATGTAGATTACAAAGTAGAATACAGCAATAACATCGATCCGGGTGTTGCAAGTATGAAGATCATCGGTATGGGAGATTACAAAGGGTATGAATTAAACTTTACGTTTGTGATCGAAAAGAAAGCTCCTACGACAACCGAAGATCAGAAACCTACAACAACGACTACGGAGACAAAGCCAACGACTGGAACAACTGCAGCTACTACTACAACAACAGAAAGCAAACCTACAACGGAAGATAAGACAACTGCTACAACAGAGTCAAAACCAACCACATCTTCCACAACAACAGAAACAAAGCCTGCTACGACAGAAACAAGACCAAGCACAGAAGATTCTTCTACAGCAGGAACGACTGCAGCAAAAAAAGAAACTGCAACAACTGCAGCTCCTGTGATCAGGATTTCTGTAAAGAAAGCTGCGATCCAGAAGATCAAAGCATTAAAGAAAGCGTTTACGATCAATATCTTAAAGAATAAGGATCAGGTCACAGGATACCAGATCAGCTATTCTTACAAGAAGAACTTTAAAGGGCAGAAAGTAAAGACTCTCAAGAAGTTCAAATACAAAAAGATCAAAGTAAAACGTAAAAAATACACGATCGTTTCTTACAAAGTAAAAGGACTCAAGAAAAAGAAAACAGTTTATGTCAGAGTCAGAGCTTACAAACAGGTTGGAAAAACTAAGGTTTATGGTAAGTGGAGTAGTGTGAAGAAAGTAAAAATTAAATAAAGAAACGAAAAGGGCAGATTCTTAATTGAGTCTGTTCTTTTTTTTGTTTTCTTGTATGTGAAAAACATTTTTCCTTAAATCTTTCATATTTAAAATAAAGGAGTTTTAATATGAAGGAAGAGAATTAACCAGTTTTGAATTTTTGGGATAAAAAATATACAAAAATGAGAACCAATAAAGGAACCATTATATGTGGAATAGCGGGATTTTCAAAATCATATTTTGAGATACTTCAAAAACAAAAAGAGCAAAAGTATAAAAAAAGGAGAAGAATAAGATGGAAAAATGTTTTGATGAAAATAAAATAGCAAAACTTACAGGAACTGCAGTACAGGATGATGAAACATTTAAAGCAGAAGGTGGATTTGTTCCTGAAAGAGATCAGTTTTATTTTGAGATGAAGCAGGGAAATCATGTTTTTATGGTTGGATTTAAAGACCTGCTGATATGTCTGCGACTACTTGAAAAAATGGATGAAATCCCAGAGATCGGTGAAAAATGGTGGCAGCAGATGGCAAGACTTTACGGGAATGATATTTACATGCTAAAATATGATGAAGCAAAATAAAATCATATATAGGAGACGATGTCATGAAAGAAATTAAGTTTACTACAGGCTATAAGGAGTTGCCTTTATTATTTTCAGATAAAGATTTTAAAACAAAATATGAAGATCGAGTTGGTGGTAATCCCGACTATACGCAAGTGATCAATGGAGACGAAAAACATTTAGCCTTGTGCCCGAGATGCAATAATCCTGTTGTAATACTTGGGATTTATAAGAAAATCAAAGTTGCTTCTCATGCGAGACATGTAAAAGGAATAGATATTCCGAATGTAGTGAAATTTGATGAATATAAGTTTGAGCATTGCCCTTATCATAGAAAAAAAGCAGACTATGTAAAAGAATATGTTCCCGAAACAGAAAAGCCTGAAAGACAGAAATTATATCAGATTGCAAAAGAGCATTTCGATAAGGCAATTTATTTATTGCAAAAGGAAACAGGACTTTATATAAATTTTTCCATGGCTGAAAAACTTGCGGAAAATTATGTGGTTGAACGTGCATATAATTATATAGATGCAACTGTTTATAATATTCCATGGTATCTGCTTTATAGTTTAATGGGCGGTTTTCCACTGTACCATATGCTCATAAAAAAGAATACAACAGTGTATAGACATCTTCGTAAGCTTAAGTTCAATCTAAGAGATAGCAGTAGGGACAAAGGATATGTCTATGTAGAAGAAAATGGCGGATATTTATTAACTGCTACAAATTACAAATATGTAATAGATAAAAATGATCATCTAAATGAGAAGTTGGATTTTTCAATCCTTCGCCCAGATAAAAAAGTACCGAATACGATCTTATACACATCGATTGATAAGTTCTCTGTCAATGTAGATTCATATTATTTTGCAAATTTGATTAACTATAAAAATTGGAAACCACGACAGAAGATGTTGGATATTGCAGCAAAATATATGAAACCCGATCAGACAGTTGAAGTTCAAGATAATAGTGACTGGATGGATGGATTTTTCTGATAGAATATTGTATTATATATAGAAAAATAATATTGAAATAAATTTACAAGTTTATTCTCCAGTGTCCTTTGGGCCTGGGGACTTTTTTATATATGAAAAAAGGATCATTCCGAGAAATCTCATATTTAAAATAAAGGAGAAAGATTCATATGAAAGATTTGTATTTTGAAGGTATCAAGAAAATTGGAATTTTATATAAAAGATATTCGTGAAGGCAAATTGCAGTAAACTTCTTTTCTGATTCAAATAATGATTTTGCATCTTTAACAAAATTCCGGAGAATTTCCCTGTCTTTTAAAGTCAAAAAAAATAGACATTAAAACACCAGATATCTTTCCCCAAATATCTCATATTTATATTGTAATACTATTTTTCAGAAAGGAGGCCGCAGAAAATGCGATTACGAAAAATTGGAGGAAAGGTGATTGCTTGTGCCTGTTTAAGCCTGAGTGTTTTGATGTGTGTTCCTATGAGTGCTGCACATGCTGCGATTCCAGTCGATACAAATTATGCACAGTGGGATTATAAACCTTTTATATATCCGTCAAGCGAAAAGAATAAACCTGATTTTGATGGCATATTGTCAGATCCAAATAAACCGGAAAACGATAAACATGGCTTTTTCAAATTCCAGTATTCTGATAAAGTGTCAGATGCACCCTTAAAAACTTATATTGAAAATGATAAAGTAACGATTTCTGATCTTTTAGGATTAGTAAAAGCTGAAGATAGAGAAGAAGGAACTTTAACAAGCAGCATCAGAGTTGCAAAGATCGAATATCCTGCAAGCAAAAAGGATAATTATAAACCAGCAACTGTTTTAAATCCGTCCAAAACATCAAAACTTGATACTTATTTTAATCATCTGAATAAAGATGAATATGTTGATATTAAGATCACATATGAAGTGTCAGATACTGGCGGAAATACAGTACAACAAACAGGATATGTGCGTGTCAAATACAATAATCCACCTGTCTTAAAATCTGATTATCTTGCCTATACAGTGGAAGAATTAGCTGAAAGAGGAGATGAGATCTTAAATGAGATCAAAACAAATGCTTTTGCAAGTGATATTGAAGATGATGCAAATAAGATCAAATTAACACCAAAACTGGTGAATCCGAATCCTTTGACTTTAAATGATATTAAAGATCAGGGAAGTCACATTATCACATTTACAGTTACAGATAGCGGTGGAAAAACAGCAACTTCTAAACCAGAAGTTTATATCACAACAGGGGATCCTTACAACTTAGCAAATAAGAAAACAACAAGATTTATTAGTTACAAATACATGTATACTTTGAAAAAAGACAGTATTTGGAGAAAAGCTGATCGCTGGAGTTATCTTGAAAAGGTTTTAAAGAACAACGAAAGTGATCATCCTACGGTTAAATACACCTATGAATTTACTGTTGGAGATTACAAGGATTGAGATTCTTGGAAAAATGTGGTAAGATAAAATTGCAAGTTTTGGTTTTGTCTTTCAAGGACTAAACACAAGAGGAGAGCAGATACAGTGTCTGTTCTTCTTTTTTTTGTACAAAATTATCACAAAAATCCTTTCAGTGCCAGATTAATTTTCTCAAATCGCATATTTGATGTGAGAAGAAAAAGTTCGGGTGCTCCACAGAAAGGAATATCCGAGATGAGTATAAAGATAATATTAGAAATGCTGCAGATTGCATGGTATGGAACTCAGTTAATAAAAGAAATGAAAGAGTTATATAAATGGTATAAGAAAAGAGCCGATGATAATTCACCGGCTCCGACTAATACTACTGAGCAAGATATTCGACCCTCTAGCTCAGATACAACGATTACAGTTGAAAAGAATAAAGACTGTAATATCAACATAAACGTTTATCCAAAACTGGATAAATAAAACTTAATAATCAGCATCCGAACGTTTTCTCTTAAGTATTATGCTTAAGAATTCGTTCGGATCATTTTTCTTTTCACGTTAAATATGAGATTTTTGAGAAAAAATATTTTTCATATATAAAATTCTTGAAAACTCATATTTAGAATGAGTATTAATTTTCCAAGCAAAAATTTATCATTCTCCTCATCCGTCATATTTGTAATGTAACAAGAAATGACGATCAGGAGAAAGGAGAATAGGAGTAGTAAGATTCCATACTTTTTCCTGATTGTGCTTTATCTCGAAAAGGGATATAATCAAGGAAAGGAAGAAAGATGGAAAGGGATTTTGAAGAACGGTATCGCAAATATCAGTCTAAAATTCAGAAGTTCTGTCTTATGGACGATACTTTCATGAACAAAGTATTTGAAGATAAGAAATGTACAGAACTCGTACTCAGGATCATTCTTGATCGAGATGATCTGATTGTTGATCATGTGAATTGTCAACTGGATATTAAAAATCTGCAGGGACGTTCCATTCGCACAGACATTCTTGCACATGACAGTAAAAATGTCATATACAATATTGAAGTGCAGAATGATGATGCCGGTGCAGATCCTAAAAGAGCGAGATACAACAGTAGTCTTTTGGATGCAAATATCACAGAGGCAGGAGATAAGTATAGCCAATTAAAAGAGACATATATCATCTTCATTACGAAAAATGATGTTCTTGGCAATGGATTACCGATTTATCATATTGATCGAACAATTGAAGAAACAGGAGAAAAGTTTAAAGATGAAGCACATATCATATATGTGAATTCGTCAATTCAGGATGAAACAAAGCTTGGAAAGTTAATGCAAGACTTTTGGTGTAAACAAAGCAAAGAAATGAACTATGATGTTTTGGCTGAACGAGTTAGTTTCTTTAAGGAGAAAAAGGAAGGAGTTAATCAAATGTGCGAAATCTTAGACGAAGTTAAGAGAGAAAGTAAATTAGAAACGCTTGTTGATTTAGTAAAAGATGGAACAATTCCATTGGATATTGCAGCAAAAAAAGCAAATATGTCAGAGGAAGAGTTCAAAAAATATCTCTAATCTGAACATAACAATTCAATACTCCAAAATTCAAAGCAGGGGAGATCTTTCTTCTCTGTTTTTTATATGTGAAAAATATTTTGGATAAAAAAACTCATATTTGAAATAAAAGGAGCATTATATGAAAAAAGTAAAAAGAAATTTTTGTATCAATTGTAGAAAGGAAACAGATATTGTATGGGGAAAAGCGAAAAGAACAACGAATATCAAAGGAAAACCATTTGATTATCTGGAAACAGTTGCAATTTGTAAAGAATGTGGACAAGAAATGAGTCCTCATGGTCTGATCGATCTTAATATTAAAGAATTAGAAGAACAATATCATGCAATTCATAATAACAATTAATTCAATGCTGGGCAAAAAACGTCCTGTTTTTTTATATGTGAAAATATTTTTTCTCGATTTCTCTCATATTTGTATTGAGAATATATAGAAAAGGAGAAAATCATGAAGAAAATATTTATTGTGTTACTAAGTATTCTGTGTATTACACAAAGTGTGATGGTTCCTGATAAAATCAGAGCTGAAACGAATCAAATGTCAGTCACAGAATATACGAGAAAACTTAAGAAGTTAGAAACATACGCAAATGGGTATGGTGGAGATAAGAACCAACATATTTTGAATTATCTGAAAGACAAAGATGATGAATTTGTTGATTATTGCAATGAAAAAGACCAATCATTATCCGATTTGCAATATGCAGAAATCATAAGAACAAATGCAGGAAATGTAAATGTATATCAGTTAGTCAAAGGTGTTATTTGTAATTCATCAAGAAATGACTACAAAAAACATGTATCATATCCGGAAAATCCAGAATTTTATGCTGCGATTGATGAATTTTTTATTTCAGATGATGATCTGGCAGATAATATCTATTCTTATTACAGAAACTTAACACAGAAGAAAAGAGTGCAGAAGTTTTTAACTGATTTCTATCACATAAAGAGTAGCGATTACAAAACAATGAAGCAGATGATCACAAAAGTGAATCAGAAATATGGTATCAAAACAACAGATTCTTTAGTTAATTTCTTCTATGATAATTATCCGGGCGAAACTATGAAATATTTTATAATTGGTGGAGCAAATTATGTGGACATCGGTGGAAGCACTCCACTGGATATTGAAGTGACTCCTAAAAATGCAAAATATTCAAATGCAAAATATTCATCAAGCAATACAAAAATAGCAACGGTGGATCAAAACGGAATTGTTTATGGAAAGAAAAAAGGAAAATTCAAGATTCATGTTGAAATTGAAGGACAATTCTCTGAATTTCCTATGGAATGTGTCAATCCAGTCACACAGCTAGTTGATAAAACAAAAGAAACCGAAATTTTACTTGGAAAATCTGTAAAAATGAAAGTTGAGATTTCTCCAAAAAATGCAACGATTCAGAAAGTTACTTATACAACATCTGATTCAAATGTAGCAACCATAGATCAAAACGGAAAAGTAAAGGCTGTTGGACCAGGATATGTAAATATTACTGCAAAAGCTTACAATGGCACAAGTGTTGTGCATAAATTCAGAGTTTATCAGAAGATCAAAAAGATCAAATCTGAGGGCGAAAAAACATTGATCATGGGAAAGCCAGAAAAAGTAAATTATCAGGTATTCCCTTTAGGGTTTACAGATAATAAGATCAAGTTTTCCTCAGCTGATCCAGAGATCGCGACCGTAGATAAAAATGGAATGATATATCCAAAGAAAAACGGATCAACTCAGATCATTGTCGAATCAAAAAATGCTGCAGATATTTACAGCGTTACAAATGTAACGGTAATCACAAAAATGAAAGAAATCGTTCCAAATAAATGGCAGTCTTATTATATGGGATATTCTCAAAAATTCCGTTATGATACTGATCCTGTAACAACATCAAACAAAGAACTTGTGTATGAAATGAAGAAGAATGATTATGCAAGTGTAAAGTCAGATGGAACGATTGTTCCAAAGAAGATCGGACAGACAGAAATGACTGTAAGATCTACCGATGGGACAAAATTATCAAAAAAAGTTACTATTTACATTGAACAAATGGTAGAAAATATCACTGTGAAAAAGAATATTTATTTAAAAAAAGGAGAAAGATTCCATGTTTATTATACGATATCTCCTGTGAATGCAACAAAAAAGGCGATCACTTTAAAATCAGGGGATAAAGAGAAAGTTGAGACAAATGGAGATAGCGTGATCGCAAAAAGATATGGAAAAACAAAAGTAACGATCCAATCACAGGACCCTGGACACAAAAGTACAGAATTCTATGTTATTGTAAAACGTCCGTTATGGCATTATCTCGTAGTTGCAGGAATTGGTGTCCTCTTAATGGTTGGAATGGTAGAGCTTTTGAAAAAAGAACGAAAAAAGAAATAGAGTGCAAAAGGAGAGCAGATCAGTGAGCTGTTCTTCTTTTTTTGCCTAAATATATACTCACACAACAACAAATCTTATATATGAAAAACTTTTCGGAAAAATTCGTTCATATTTATCTTTGAAGAGGTAAGACCGGATGCTGCCAGTGAATTGGAGGTGTCCGAGATGAAAATCGATATAGTAGTCATCATAACGATTGTTGTAACTCATTACGCTGAGAAGATATTAAATGTTTTCGATAAAAAAGTTGTTGCAGTCATAAGAAAAATTAAAACAAAAGTAAAAGAAAGTTTCAAACATAAAACACAAAAACTTGATCTAAAGATAAGAAAAAGAGCCAATGTGTACCAGACATTGACTCAGGATTTTTCTGAGAATAAATAAACCCATAAAAAAATCTCAGAGATTAAAGAAACTTAATAAACAAGCATCCGGATATTCTCTTTTGACAGAGGATATTCGGAAATCTTACATATTTAAAGTGTAAGATCATATGATTTTGAAAATCACATATAAGGTTTTCTCCATTCATCACTTGTTATATCTTAAGTATGAGTGATGCGATGGCAGATAACCGTAAGACATTTTCTTGGAAATCTTGCATATTTAAAATGAGTATTAATTTTCCAAGTAGAAATTTATCATTCTCCTCATCCGTCATATTTGTAATGTAACAAGAAATGACGATCAGGAGAAAGGAGAATAGGAGTAGTAAGATTCCATACTTTTTCCTGATTGTGCTTTATCTCGAAAAGGGATATAATCAAGGAAAGGAAGAAAGATGGAAAGGGATTTTGAAGAACGGTATCGCAAATATCAGTCTAAAATTCAGAAGTTCTGTCTTATGGACGATACTTTCATGAACAAAGTATTTGAAGATAAGAAATGTACAGAACTCGTACTCAGGATCATTCTTGATCGAGATGATCTGATTGTTGATCATGTGAATTGTCAACTGGATATTAAAAATCTGCAGGGACGTTCCATTCGCACAGACATTCTTGCACATGACAGTAAAAATGTCATATACAATATTGAAGTGCAGAATGATGATGCCGGTGCAGATCCTAAAAGAGCGAGATACAACAGTAGTCTTTTGGATGCAAATATCACAGAGGCAGGAGATAAGTATAGCCAATTAAAAGAGACATATATCATCTTCATTACGAAAAATGATGTTCTTGGCAATGGATTACCGATTTATCATATTGATCGAACAATTGAAGAAACAGGAGAAAAATTTAAAGATGAAGCACATATCATATATGTGAATTCATCAATTCAAGATGAAACGAAGCTTGGAAAGTTAATGCAAGACTTTTGGTGCAAACGAGGCGAAGACATGAATTACGATGTTCTAGCTGAACGAGTTAGTTTCTTTAAGGAGAAAAAGGAAGGAGTTAATGAGATGTGTGAGATCTTGGATGAAGTTAAAGAAGAAGGAAAAAATGAAGGCAGATTAGAAGGAAGACTAGAAACTTTAATCGAACTTGTTGGTAAAGGTAAAATTTCAGTTTCAGAAGCTGCCCAGATGGCTAATATGTCAGAGGAAGAGCTCAAAAAATATCTCTAATCTGAACATAACAATTCAATACTCCAAAAATCAAAGCAGAGAAGATTTTTCTTCTCTGTTTTTTATATGTGAAAATTATCTTTTCTGAAAACATTCATATTTATAATGTAGTATTCAATGACGCATAGAGAAAGGAAGTAACATATGAATGATATGAAACAAATGATCGAACAGTTTCATCAGACAGAAGATGGTTATCAGAAAGAGAAGATTAAAAAAGATACCTTGGAGACCATGCAGGATGATATTGAAAAAATTCTAAAAGAGAAATATCCTGAATATAGTGAAAAACATAAGGATGATCTTATGTGTGAAGGTTATATGGCTGTTTTAGAATCACTGGAAACAGTTTCTCCTGATCTGGAAGAAAAAGAAATTGCCCGTCAGACGAAAGAAAAAATTGAATGTAATATGCGAAATTATGTAGAAGCTTTCGTCAATTAAAAAAAAGAAGAGATCCGAAAATTATCGGGTCTCTTTGTTCTTTTTCGGAAGCACGATTTCTTTTTTGTAAATCGTCTTGTATTTGATCTCCTTTTTCTCATAATCCCAACCGGATATTTCAGAAATTTCATAGATTTTGTAATCTTTCATATAGATGATGACATCCATGCTCATCAACATCTTTAACGCATCCTCTCTGGAATAATCAGAAGCATATTTTACATAATCGGCTAATTTGTTTAATGCCTGAGTAGAAGATGCACCATGAACAGATGCCCAACATTGATGTCCTGTATAAGCTGCATTTAAGAAAGGCAGGGCCTCAGCCCCTTTGATCTCTCCAATGATAAAATAATCTAAGTCAGTTAATAAACCATTCCTTGCAAGATCTGCTAATCCAATTGGCGGTTCATTGTAAGTTCTTGGAATCACTGTATGCTGAAACATTAAATCTGGGTGTTTATAAGTAAACAATTCCTCATTTTCCTGTATGATCAATCCAGATTTGCTGTATGGAATATATTCCAATAAAGTGTTCATTAATGTTGTCTTTCCGGATCCGCCTTTTCCAGTAAATAAGATCCCAGATGCTGTTTTTACTTTTTCTAATAAATAAGCTGCAATCTTTAAATCTTCGATCATTCCTGCATTATAAAGATCTTCAATATCTTTCTTTATGCGAGAAATTTTACGGATATGAATGTATGGATAAGGAACAGAGTTTACATAATTCGTACAAATATTGAAACGAAGAATGTTATTCTTATTTGTTGTTGTATCTGTGAAGTTCTGCACAGAATTCATCGGAGAAAGATCAGAATTGTTACGTATGGCTACTCCATCACAGAAACGTTCATAATCATAAATATCTCGAAAATGCAAATTAGAAGATAAACGTTTTCCATATCGTTTGATTCTGATCAGATTAGGAGAAATTACTTTTATGTCACTAATAGAATCATCGTTGATCAAATCTTCCAATACGTAATATCCAAAGATAGATTCGTCTACACGGTATAACATGATCTCCATTTCCTTTTCATTTAAATCAAACTTTTTACTTAAAAATTCTGTGACATGGTCGAAAAATTCTTCCCTTTTTATATCTCCCTTTCTAGCTTTTCGGACCATTCGTTTTTCAATTTTTGTAAAGTATTCTAGAACTTTATCCAAAATTGCTTCCTGCTTTTCAATCTTCATATCAGGATTTAACATTGCTTTTACTGATTTCGCATCATAGACCAATTCTATTTGATCCTGACGATCAAATCCTTGATCTTTTTTTGGAATGTAATAATCGATTCGATTTAAAAATGGAAGATTTTTAGGATCTTTGTCTTCAGAATGATCATCTTGGTAGGTAATATCATGCTTTTTCAAATGGTTGTTTAGGCGTTTGCGTATTTCAAACCATGCGTCATCTTGCTTTAATGCTGGGATGATCTCCTCTGGAATATGTAATAAAATATGACAATGCGTATGTGGTTCTGAATTGTGGACCATCAAAGATAAAATATTGTCTTCATAGAATGTTTTTCGAAAAAAATCAAGGATGAGATCAATCTGTTGTATATAAGGAATATTAGTCATATCATCCAGTGGGATTTCCAAAAGTACAGCAAAATTTCCTTCATGAAACGGTTGATAATAATTATCTTTCCATAACTGAGGATAATTCCTGTTTTCTGCCCATGGGATATAGTCATAATCACTGTTTTTTGCCGCAATCCAGTTAATTTCTTTCAAAGCATCATCAATGATTCCAGCAAGAACTTCATCTGTGTGTAGATCAGCGTGTTCTCTTTTTTGTACTTCTGATTCTTTTTCCAGTTCTTTCAATGTTTGTATTTTCTTGATTTTTAAATAAAATTGATTCATGTTCAAAACTCCTTTCTATGTGAAGCCTCACACGACTAAAGTCGCGTGCTTCCCCTTAAGTATGTATATACATACGTAGTCTCTTTAGGAGACGGGGACTCCATTTCTACAGATACAGCCAAAACTCAGAGTTCTTATGACACGAAGGACATAAGCTCCGCATTCAGGCTAATTAACGTAGACCATGTGCAGGTGCTTCTCTTACTGCATGGAGGAACTTTTGCCTCCATGAGCAACCTCTCCTTCTCAGGCAAGGATTTTAAGATCTCCCGGATAAAATACCGGGCTCCGATGTTATAAGATGCGGAAAGATCGCAGTTATAGACTTTTCCGTTCTGGAACTGGCAGACACTGTAAGATGAAAATCCTGCCTGTTTTCCGCGCAGGACTCGTCCACTTCCATCATAAGCCAGTCTGGAAGTGTTCCAGGCGCAGATCCGGGCAATATGCATTCCCAGACGATGCGCTTTATCCGTTACGACCCTCTGGACTTCCTGACTCTTCCACAGGTGCAACCGCTGTTTTCTGGAACCGCGTTTCTTTCCTTTCTTTTCTAAATATTCAAAGACGATGACGTCTGCGTTGTAAAGGACTGCGATATCCATGATAAACTTTGCAGTTTTGACAGAGATTTCATGATTGATCCCGTTCACTTTTGCCCATAACCTCGGCATCTTGCGGTTTCCATGCTGTTGTGCTTTCTTGATCCGGTTGATGCTGTGCGTCAGACAGTCTTGTTCCTTTGGAAGTTTTAAGAAATGTCTTCCAAGGATAGTGCCGTCACTACACATCACGCTGATCGTTGCAGCAGAGTTAATCCCAAGATCGACCGCACAGATGATCCGGTCCGCAACATCCACGTCACATAGTTCTAAAAATTCTTCAAATGGAAAGTCCAGATGCCACTCTTTTCCACGTTTTTGTAACACCGGAGCACACTTTCTCCGACCGGAACATCTACGATCGATATAATTCATGTCAGATTTCCGGAGTTTAATGTCCAGCCAGTCCCAGGTATTTCGGATATATACCTTGATCCTTGCTTCATAGGCTCCAGTCCTCTGATACATGTTCTTTCGGTACATACATGGGCAGATATATCCGGCTCTTGGAAACGAAGGTCTGCGTCCACGAGTGTTTGGATCTTCCTCTTCCCAGTTTTTCAGATTACTTTTATAAGAAGAGACCTTGCCGATCGCTTCATTGATCGCACTCCTGCGAAGATAGCTTGGAAGTTTATAGAACTTCCGATCAAATGACTCATATGGCACTTCTGGGTTTTGCTTTGTCCTGTGACATAATCTCTCAACATAAATGACCGGGGAACATAAATAGTCTTCCTTGCGGATGTCTTCCCATTTCTGAAGACAAACCTGGATCATAAAATCGACAGCTTCCCGATACACAGATACTGTTTTTTTAAAGATATGATTGTAATTTTTAATTTTAGCACTGTATGTTGAAAATATCCGCATATCGAACAGCTCCTTTCTTATTTTTCCTCTTTCCTTAAATATGAGATTTTTGAAAAAAATATCTTTCATATATAAAAATCTTCTTCTTTAAAAGGAAACGTTACCTAACTCATGACTAAAGTCACGAGAGTGCGGTGACTGCTCTTCAAATATGAGATTTTTGAAATTCATTTTTTTATATATGAAAAATTTTTCTGATCAAATATCTCATATTTATAATGTAAAAAAAAATAGAAAGGAGTGCGAATCATTCGCAAATTAGAATTATGGAGAAATTCAAAATCACAAAAAAAGCAAAGATTGCTATGGCTGCAGCATGCGCTGTGATCGCTGCATTCGGAGGAATCTCTTTTGCTCAAAGGACAACGTTAGCAGACTATAAAAATATCACTTTAAAAAAGGAGAAAACGACAGCAAAAAAATCCGAGATTGACAGTTACATTCAACAAACACAGCAGCAGTATCAAAAAGAAGTGAAAAGAGCAGCGAAAAAAGGAGATGTTGTGATCTTTTCAAGATCTGGAACCTGTAAGAACAAGATCATAAATGAACTACATATGGCTTCTGCACAGGCAATCTTAGGAAAGGATCAATTCAAAAAAGGATATGATAAGCAGCTGATCGGAATGAAACCAGGTCAAAATAAGACATTTAATTACACTTATGGAAAGAAAGATACTTCTGATCATTGCGCAGGAAAAACAGTAAAAGTGTCTATTACAGTAAAAAATGTTTATGAAGTTCCAAAGCTTACAGACAGTTTTGTTAAAAAGAATCTGATGTATGATAATGTTGCAGCATACAAAAAATATGTGAAAAATATGATTGAAACACAGAAGAAAAAAGAAGCAAAATCTTATTATGAAGAAACTGCATGGAATAAAGTTATGAATGGAACAACTGTTCGGAAATATCCGAAAAGCATCATGAAAGAATGCACTGATCAGCTGGATAAGTTTTATAGAAGCAGCGCAAAGAATCAGGGAATGAAATGGTCTGCTTTTATTAAAAATTATTTCAAGACAGAAGCTAAATATAAGTCTCAATTAAAGAAACAAGCGAAAAAACAGGCAAAAGAACGCATTGTAATTCAGAAGATCGCGAAAAAAGAAGGAATCAGCTATACAGATAAAGAATACAAAAAACGTGAGAAAAAACTTGCAGAAAACTTTGGTTATCAATCTGTAAAAAATCTTGAAAAAAACAATGATAAGTCAACGATCAAAGCATATATCATGAAACAGGATATCCTAAAGATCATTATGAAAAATGTGAAATACAAATAAGCAGAAAAGCTCTTCCGTTTCCAATTCAGGAGTTATGGAAGAGCTTTCTCAGAAAGAGGGTTCAAAATGAGACACAACAAGTTTTTAAAGAAAGAAGACATTACGATTAATGACTTGATCAAAAAGTATGGAATAGTCGCAGTTCTGTGGGCTTCAACAATTGTGATCATAAGCGAATTTTTAGATGACTATGGAAGGTGCATCTTTTATATATTCTTTGGATTGTTCATCATGTGGGCTTATGTCAGTTTTTAGAAAGGAGTTTTTTAATTGAAAATTATAAGGAGAATCTTCATTGGAATCTTGTTGCTTTGCGTGATCGCTGCATCTGCCGGTGGAATTTATTTTTATCAGAATTACATGAAAGAAGCAGAGCAGATAATTGCAAATAGTGGAGCCAATGACTTTAAAAAACATCAAAATAGTGTCATTTATGATAAAAATGGGAAAGTTTTAGTGAATCTTTCTGAAAATGCAAATAGTAAATATTTGATCTATCAGGATATTCCAAAAAATGTCCAAAATGCTTTTATTGCTGTAGAAGATCGGGCTTTCTGGAAACATCATGGAGTGAATGTAAAAGGAATTGCAAGAGTTTTAATAAAGTATATGACATCTGGTGGAAAAGAAAAGCATGGAGCAAGTACGATCACACAACAGGTGATTCGAAATACATTCATTGGGAAAGAAGTAAAAATGGACCGTAAACTCAGAGAGATCGCATATTCTTTTGCATTAGAACAAAAATATAGTAAGCAGAATATCATGGAGTTTTATATCAATAATATTTACTTTGGACATCAGCAGTACGGTATTGAATCTGCATCTGATTATTATTTCGGAAAATCTGCGAAAAAATTATCATTAGCAGAAACAACATATTTATGTGCAATCCCAAATAATCCAAGCTATTATGATCCATTAAACGAACCAAATCATACGAAACAAAGACAGAGAAAGATCTTAAAAGATATGTATGAAACAAAGTTGATCACAAGTGGCCAATATAAATCTGCATTAGAAGAAACAGTCGTTCTGAATCGTCAGAAAACAGAACAGACATATGATGATCCTTCAACTTATGCGATTTATTGTGCAACCGTACAGATCATGAAAAAAGATGGGTTCCATTTTAGATATTCTTTTGGGTCCTTAAAGAGATACAGAAAATATAAGAAAAAATACAATGTTGCGTATCGAAATGCAAAAGAAAAATTATATACTGAAGGTTATCGAGTATACACAAGTATCGATCCGGAAGCGCAGAATAAATTACAAAAGGCTGTAGATGATGGGTTGAAAGGAGAAAAGAAATTACAGGCAGCAGCTACTAGTATTGATCATAAAACAGGAAAAGTTGTTGCGATCGTTGGTGGAAAAACACATAAAAAGAAAACGATGGGGTTAAATCGAGCCTTTGAATCAAAACGTCAGCCAGGATCAGCGATCAAACCAATTTTAGTTTATGGGCCAGCCATTGATTCTGGATATCACGCAGGTAGTACATTACAAAATGTAGCAATCTCAAAGCATGTTGCTGACTATGGAAGTTCTATTTCTTTAGAGGACGCGTTAACACGATCCACGAATGGAGCTGCTTATTGGTTGTGTAATCAGATAGGAATAAAGCGATGCCTGAATTATTTAAAGAAAATGGAATTTGGCTCTATTGTAGGAGAAGATGAAACTCTTGCATCCAGTCTTGGCGGAATGACTTTAGGTGTCAATACTGTTGAAATGGCATCAGCCTATCACTGTTTATTAAATGATGGAAAATTCATTGCCCCAACCTGCATTGAACATATGGAAGATGCAGATGGAATTGGCTTATATTTTGCAAAAGAACCAAAACAAATTTACAAAAAAACTACAGCAAAAGAATTGTTATCAATTATGGAGAATGTCATTCAAAACGGTACAGCAAAAAATATGAAATGGAACTCCAAACGATTTGCAGCTGGTAAAACAGGAACAACAAATGATGGAAAAGATGCATGGTTTGCGGGTGTAACCGATGAATATTCTACGGTTGTATGGGTCGGATGTGACAAGCCAAAAGCAAACGATGAGCTATATGGAAATACCTATCCAGTAAAAATCTGGAAAGCTTATAACAAATAAGGGAATCCTTGGAAGTAATTCCAGGGATTTTTTTATATGTGAAAAAAACTTTTTGTAAAATATCTCATATTTAATATGCGGGGTTTTTGTTGTTTTTTATCTTATCTCTCATATTTAAAGTGTAAAAAAATACATGAGGAGGAAATAAGAAATGGAACGACAAAGACAACGTACACTTCTTGAATGGGTCAGAGATAAAGTCGAATCTTTCTTTGCAGCAGTCTCTACATTCGTTGCAAGAGCATTACTTGGAAAGAATTTATTCGAGGAAGAGTATCGTAAGCTGTCCATGCAGGAAGAAGCAAAAAAGATGTTTGATAACACAGAAAAAGATAAGGGGGAAGAAGCAAAAAACAAGGAAAAAGCAGCAGAAAATGTAAAAGAAGTAGGACAAGAAGAGCAGCCAAAAGCAATCAATGTATCGCAATTGATGAATTCAAAAAACTCTTTTCAAGAATTATTTCAAAACGAAGATGTCCAGTTATTGAATGACTTGGTAAACCATTTAAAAGAAAACAATCTGAATGTCATGTCCGCAGAATACTGTGATGATCCATGGGGAAAATACATGCAATTCAAAATCTTAGACAAAGATCAAGAAGAACAAATTTATTCCATTGCGGAAAATGGAGAATCAAAAGATCTTGGTTTTTCAAGATTTATAGAAAAATATTGTGCAGACCATGAAATTTCAGTGTTCTTGACACAAGAAAAACAAATGGAATCTTTGATCAAAGAAATTCAAAAATCTGAGATAGAAGGAAGAGAATGCTATTTGAACGTCTGGAACCATTCATATAAAATTAATTCCGAAAATGGAAAAACGAGAATTATGTTAGATAATAAAGAAGTTTTTTCAGGACAATTGGATCTGCCGAGATTTGAAGCTGACAATGTAAATGTTTTTATAATAAGTGATCAGAAGCTGATTGAAATGAATCAACATGCTTTATCCAATATGATAGAAGCTATGTATCATGCAGAATTAGAAGAGCTTGGGTGTGACATTCTCAATGAAAAAGAGCAAGTTTGCTTAAATGATATTGTTGAGATGAATACTTCATTTCAGAATATTATGAAGCAACAAGATATTAATTTTTTAGATAAATTAAGAGTGGAACTTTGTAAAGAAACAGGATTGCCTATTACGACTTCCTATATTCTTCCTCCAAAGAGCTTGGATATGCATGGAAAAGAATCATTGCTTCAGATCAACATAGGAGAAGGAGAACAGGAAAAACACATTATGATTGATGAATATGGATGTATCCTTGAGAATGAAATGCCAGACGAAGAAGTTTCAAAAGCTTTACAACGAGTTTGCATTCAGGAAAATATTGCTTTACTGCCTGATTTGAAGGATTTTTCACAGTGTTTGCTCGATGAAGCGAAATACGATATTGTTGTTGGAAATGAAAGATCATCATTAAATTTCTGGGGAAATGAAATTGTGATCCAACAGGGATCCCGACAGGATGAAATCTCTGTCCATTGCAATGGAAGACAATTATACTCTGGCGGATTAGAAAATTTAATGGATCAAAATATTGTGAAAGATATTTATGAAGGCGTTTACGAAGAGGGGCTATCTTTCCTTGGATATGATGTTGTTGAAAATGATCAAAACGTTGATACCTATTGCGATCAGCCTTCTTTTACACAAGAAGAAATGGATGCTGCACAACAAGACTTTATGATGGAACAACAAAGACAATTTGAAGAAGACCAGATGCCGCAGGAATATTTTGATCATTCAGAATGTTGCGGTCCAAATGAAAGAGAAGAAGATAATTTTATCTGGGAAGAAGTTCATGACGAACGATAATTTTTTTCAATAAGAAAGGAGAAAATCATGGCAAAGGTTATGCGTCCAGTGTATCAATGTGATATGAAAGGATGCCAATTTATTTCATTGAATGAAGATGACATGACAAACGTTCAATTTGTGACATATGACGAAGAAAATGGTCAGTTTTGCATAAAACACATGCTGTTATGTAATCAACATTTGGAAGATTTTCAGAAATTAAATGGAGATAAAAATATATCAAAACAAATGTCAAAAAGAATAGATTCTTATACTCAAGAAAAGCAGCAAAAAAACAAAAAAGAAGAAGAAAATAAAAAAAATGTAAAAAAAGACTTGAAAAAAGAAGCAAAAAGAGATAATATAAATACACTCCGAACAAATGTTCGAGGCACAAATAAAGATACGATCGCAGTAAGTTCAGAAAATGATATGCAACCATATTCAGCATTTTATAATGTCCATGAATTTCATGTCATAAAAAATGATAAGCAGCTTCCAGGATTATATCGGATCATCATTGCTCCATTATCAATTGAGTATGAATCTCATGGAACTGAAATCGTTGTATTGATTGAAAAACCTGATGGATCAAAAGAAACATTGTGTTCAACTTTGGAAGAACGAAAAACTGTCCAATTTGTAGATGAAATCAACAAGATCAATTTTACTTGTCGTGGTTTATGGGAAAATGGATTTTTCCGTTCTAAGATTTATCTAGGAAGTATGGAAGATCGCTCTATAAGAGTTGATAAAGAAGATGAAAAAATTAATTCTTATCATCCAGAGGAGTATAACAGAGAATATTACCAAAGTCATTATCAGGTTATGATCAAAGATGGTTTAAAACTATACATTATCCCGATCATGCAAAAGAATTATCTAAACCAATTCACAAAATTATTGGTTGTGACAGAAACAAATTTACAGAGAAGCGCGCTTACAGATAATGATCAGTATAATGAGGGAGAAGTACAGCTATCTTATGAAGAAGCAAGATATCGTATCACAGGTGCATGGCAGAATCATGAATTCTATGCAGATGTAACAACGATCAGTTAGAGTTTTTAAAATCTATCATATTTAAATTAGTAACATATGACGATTGGAGGGACTTAAATTGATCACAACCAAAGAGATGGAAATGCTCCATCAGATCATCTGGCAATACTATAAACAAAAAGAGATCAGCGATATAAAAATGATCAATTATTTTTTGAAATGTACTGGACATAGTTTTTCAGTTCATGAGATTGCCTGGATGCTATCTTATACCAAAGAGTTAAGGAATCAATTTGAAAAGAAAGGGGAACTAAAATGAGCAAGCAGCAGTCAAAAAAACAGCAGAAAGAGGAACAGGTGAAATTTGAGAAGATCATGGAGATGTATCACCATGGAAATCAGGAAATGGCAAAATATCTTGCATTACAAGCGATGGAAAATTATATCAAGAGTTTGATGAAAAAACAATTTTCCACATATGTAACAAAATATTTTGACGACCTGCTTCAAGAGGGATATATGGCTGTTTTGGAAGGGTTAGAAACTTATGATGTGAAAAGAGCAAAACCAACAACCTTTTTCCGTTTTTATATTGTGCACAATATGACAGAATATATTACAAGATTTGTAAATGAATCAACTGCACATTATCAGAAAAATAATCAGTTGATCCGTCAGGTCGAACGTAAGTATGAAAAAAATCATAAGGAAGCAACAGATGCAGATATTGCAATCGAGCTTGGAATGAACATTGAAACGATCAAAGCAACACGTAAGATCGATGGAAAGACTCTAAATCATATCGAATCAACAGATAATGATTTCTTTTCAAATCAAATGGAAGAAAAATCCCCTGAAGAAATTATTCTGGAGTCAGAAAAACGCAAGGCGTTAGCTGATAAGATTAACTCTTTACCTGAAGTGGAGCGTGTCGTTCTAAAAATGCATTTTTGTGAACAGAAATCACAGAGAGAGATTGCAAGAGAAACAGGATTAAAAACTGATGAAATCAGAAAGTCTAAAGAAAGAGGAATCAAACAGTTGCGTATGCGACTAAAGAATGATTATTCCGTAAAGGAAAGAAATCAAGAAGACGATATCTCTTTCTTAGAAGAAGATATGAGTGATGCAGCTATGGAAATGCTTGATCTCTTATAATGCAACAAAAAATATGATCAAAATTGAGGCAGGTTCTCCTGCCTTTTATTTTTTCTCTTATCTTTCATATTTAAGGTATGAATGAGAGATGAAAGGAGAAATAATATGAGATATAATAAGAGACCACTCTATGATATCGAAGAAATCTTAGATAATGTAACAGGAAGAGAAGTCGCAGAATACTTTGGTTTAGATATCGTTCACAGAGGCGCCTATGATTTTATCCATTGCCCAGGACATTTTGAACGTCTTGGAAAGGAAGATACAAGAGCCAACAACTGTATTTTAACGGAATATGGGTATCATTGTTTTGCCTGCGAAGAGACAGTGGGTGTCATCAGGATGATCGAAGAAATCGAAGGATGTTCAAAATACGATGCGATCTGTATCGCTGGCGATATCGCAGGAGGAAAGGAATTGTATCAGATCAATGATGGAGATGGTTTTGAACAGGAAATTGAACGAAAAGAACGATTAAGTTCGAATGATCTAAAATTTATTGGATTGCTTCAATTTAAAAAAAGAGCTTATTTCCCAAAACAAGTCATTACATATGATCAGGCAAAAGAATTTCAACAAACAAAAGGATCCTGCGTTACAAAGCATTTGATCAATGGAGAAAATGGAGACCTTGATACAGAATACCTTGCATGCTCTCAAGAGAAGCATTTTGGCGTTAATCAGTTGTATCATGATGATTATGAGGCATATTGCATTCTCATCCGTAATAAATCATTAGAAACGGCACAGAAATATCAAAAGATGATTCAACTATGGTGTACTTCGAATGCGTATTCACAGATTATGCAAAAAATTCTACCTTATAACATACAGTCTGTTATGAATGAATTTCGACACTGCATCAATCGAGCACATCAGATTTATCTGAGATTTCAGCAGGAATAAGGCTTGGAATATCCAAGTCTTTTTTTTGAGCTAAAAAATCTTATATGTGAAAAATATTTATTTTCAAATCTCTCATATTTAAAATGAAAGCAAAATAAAATCCGAACATTCTCATAAGTGAGAATATCCGGATGCTGGTTATTAAGTTTTCTTTTTTTACTGATCTTTTTCAGGATCAGTGTTTATATTTACATAGATATTGCAGTCAATATTATCGTGAATATCTATGTAATTGATGATTTCAGAAGATTTTTGTGGATTATAATCTTCAGAATCAATCTTATTTTGAGCCGATGTCTGGGACGCATTGGCTCTTTCTTTTATCCTGCTCTTATCTGTTTTGTTTTTTGTCATATATCTCGTGGCAACAACAGTTACAACAAAGCTGATGATCCCATTGTTTGTCATATCGATTAGTTCCATGACTGCATTTACTATGAATTCTTTCATCCCGGATTCTCCTTTCTTAGGAGCATCCGGATTTGCTTCCTCAATTCAAATATGCGATTTCTGAAAATTAATCTGACGATTTCATTTTTTTATATGTGAAAAATTTTTTTTTGAAGAAAAATCATATTTAAAGTGAGAAGAAAATAAGGAAGCAGCAGCATTTCGTGAGCATTTCAAAGGAAATTTAAGATAATGCAATATATATCAACACGTTCATTTTTTTTCTCAAAAATATCATATTTATAGTGAGGCGTTAATGAGACGTTTCATTCGTTCATTGAAAATTAAATAACGCATTCAAAACAAAGTTTGTAAAAAAGTAAAAGTGGATAAGTAATGCATGAAAGTTATTCTTTTCTCCGAAACATGAATTTTCCCAGATAAAAAGAATTGATCTGGAGAAGTTTTATATCATATTTACACAATTTTTCTTAAAAGGGGGGTATCTGTATGAATCAAGAAAAAAGAGCACCGCCAAAAAACAAAATGTTCTGAGAGCGAAGGAACATGAAACTAAAAAGATAAAAAACAAGATTTTAAGTAAAGGAGAAAAATGATGACAAAGAATAAAATCATGCGTTATTTTAAAAAAGCTGTAGCTTCTACATTAGCGATCGCTACATCTTTTGGTGGAGTTGTCTCTGCAAATATGGTGACAACCTTTGCAGCAGATGCAAAATTAGACAATGATGTCAAAATTACAGCAAAGAAGCTGAAATATGATGATACAGAGTCTTATGTGTCAAAAAACATCAATAAAAAAATGGCTTCTATTAAATCTAGTAAGTCAGTAGCCAACATTAAAAATGATCTGGAACAGACAGGATATACGATCCGTTTGAAACAATTACTTGCAGAGGAATCAAAGATTCCAAGTAATTGTACTATTGATGAGTTATGGACAAAGCACTCTGATGCATTCCTTTCCCAATATACAAGCATTATCCCTGTTTATCAGGCAAATGATAATGCAGATTATTATGTTGTGAATTTAGCAGCATCAAAGATCAATCATACTGGAAAACTGTATGATGCAGCTTTTGTAAAAGGTACAGACAATGCACATCCAGATGTGATCAAAGATATCAAATTTGATAAAACAACTGGACTAGCTTACATTCCAAAATCTTATTTTGAAAAAGATAAGAATGTTCTGATCACAGGACAGGTAATGAGTGCTGGATCTATTAAGGATCAGACAATGAGTATTGATACAATTGTCGATAATGGCGGAAACATTACAAAACAGGCAGTTGAAGCAAATACTTATGATGTTACAGTAAAGATCCCAATCACTACAAGTAAACGTGTCGCAGATAAATTAAAATTAAGTGACGTTGAGGTATACTTAAATGGATCTGAGGATGCAATGGATCTTACAAAAGATACTGCTGTTTTTGACAAAACAACTGGAGTATTAGAGATCGCAGCATCTCCTGCAAGTTTAACATCAGTTAAAGTAAAGATCAAAAAGATCGGAGCTTTAAAATCTGTTGCAAGATTATTAACAAATGATGTGAGCGCTTCCATTAGCGGGGCTTCAAAATTAAAATTTGTTACTGATAAAAAGACAGGTGATCCGATCGTCTTTGATAGGATCGATACATCTAAATTACAGGATGGACAGTATTTCGAATACAAAACAGCGATCCGTTATTTTTCAGATATCAAAGATACACAGGTAAACTATAATGCCAAAGCTTGTGCAGAATCAATCAAGCACAGCATTAAATATTTATATGTACCATCTGAAGATAATGATGCATGGAGCCAGTTATATAATAACAGTTCGATCAAAAATCCTCAGGCTAAAAAGGATTTAGAAAATGTTACTTTTGGTATGACTTTACCAAATTATAGTGACTATAAATACCAAGTCACGGCAAAAAATGGAAACAAAGCGAAGTTGAATTTCCATCAGAAAGGATCATTTGTAACAACCTATACAAATGATGACAGCAATGAGAAAAAAGGTTCTACTTATAGCAGCCGACATATGTACGCTGGAGAGTGTGCTCATATCAGCAACCCTATGGGAGAATTTCATGATAAAGAAGATGGAAAGGTTCGTTTAAGAATCCTTCACGTTGACACATCTGCTGGTTATGTGGTCTTTGGATTAAACAGTCAAAAGATCAATACACAGTCAGGATTTGGAATCTACAAAGTTGCGATCGAGTCTAAAGGAAGCTTAAAGCTGAAAAAAACATCCGCAAATACTACAATGACAAACGGAAACAGTTGCTATAGTTTGGCAAATGCTGAGTACGGAGTTTACAAAGAAAAGGCATGTACAAACAAAGTAGCAACTTTAAAAACTGATGCAAATGGAAATTCTAAAGTCGTAGAAGTTGACGCAGGAACTTATTACGTAAAAGGTGCGAGACGTTTTCTGATAAATGAGAGATCATGAAACAGAAGGACTATAATAGTTACAACTGAATATCTGACATTTGAAATGAGAGTCGTCATGTTGACTTGAAGCAAATGATCTAAACTCCTGCATGCATAGGATCATGACAGTGTGAACATGTATGAAGCCAGGTAAAGTCGGCAGAAGGTTTTCTAAGTGAATCTTCATATGAAAACTGATATGCCGGGATGCTATAAAAAATCTAAGGTGAGAATGTAGGAAATACTGACGAATCTGCGAATGTAAGGGTCTAAACGTAAACTTGATCGAAAGATCATGACTGATAAGATCAGGGTCAGATACCGAAAAGTAAGAATCTTTTATATGAAATTCGGGCGGTCAAACAAGGATGATCGAATCTGACAGGCTCATAGCAGACACCTAAGGATTTATGGAAAGCTAAGATATTCGGAACGTCGTAAGCAAGAGACATCTAAGAACATCTGTCAATGGGATGGTAACTATAAGTACTTATAGATAAAAAGAATACGCAAGAATGGCGTATAGGAAGCAGTACGAAATGTTTTTATTCTTGTGAAAGTAGGGACACAGTACCGATGAAACTGTGATAACAAGCAGTGGAGGGATCGTCCCAAGTCTGATCGCATGATCAGATGGAACGCCGTGTGCGATGAAAGTCGCATGCCCGGTGTGGCGCAGGGGAAAAGATGGAGATCTTTGTATTAGTTTTTTGAAATGTATACGAACACAAAAATTGCAATTCCTCTGTTTTTATCGTAAACTGTCAATATCAACAGATTAATAAAAAAGGAGTGAACAATTATGAGAAAAAGAAAGCTAACATTCGGATTATTTTCTCTGATGATGGCTGCAAGTGTTGCATTGACTGGAAATGTGAATGTCAGTGCAGCGACAAAGAAGCTCTCTGTGAATAGAGTTTATGAAAATGCGACCGTGATCAAAGGAAAGACCAAAAAGAAAAATGTAGTAAAAGTCAAAGTTGGCAAAAAAACATATAAAGTCAAAGCCAATAAAAAGGGAAAATTTAAAGTCAAGGTTCCAAAAGTAAAAGCAGGAAAGAAATATACAGTGAAGTCTTATAAAAAGAAAAAGCTGTATGCAAAAAAGACAGTTTATGGAATTGCAAAAACAGTTAAAGTAAACAAATTTACACCAAGCAGTCGAACAATTTCCGGTTATACCAGACCAAGTTATAAGGTTCAGGTTACTGTAAACAGAAAGACATACACAAAGAAAGCAAATGCAAATTCCGGGGCATGGAAAATGACATTATCCAAAAAGATCGGTTCAGATAATGTGAAAGTCCGTGTGATCAAGAAAAACGGAAAGACATTTACGGTAACGACTGCAGAACACACACATGATTACAAGCCGATATATAAGACAGTTCATCATGATGCACAGGGACATTATGAAACAGTAACGGTCCCAGCTTATGATGAAACAAAAATGGAGTATCATGATATATGTTTGGTATGTGGTAGGGATAAAACACAGGATTTTATTAATAGCATTTTAAATAAGACATATCCAGATCTTGATCAGGCGACAAAAGATTCATGGGGATACACGAAAGAAAAAGGATGGCCTCATTATTCTGAAGATTACGCTATTTATAAAGAAATGGGCGTTACAAATGAAGAAATGAAAGATGTCCCTCCATATGGTATGTATCTTGCTGCTGGTGGTTGGGATGAAAAGTGTGATGGACATAATTATTCTAATCGATTAGTCCCAACTATAGTTCATCACGAAGCATCCACAAAACAAGAATGGAAAGTTGATAAAAAAGCTTATGATGAAAAAATCATTACAGGATATCAGTGTGCATGTGGTAAAACAAAATAATTTGTGTTCATATACGTTTTAAAAAACTAAAAAGGAAGATCAAAGTCTTACCTATTGTCGATAAACGAAAGTTCCTCAGGGATACTTAAAAGATGACACCGTTCATTCTGTGAAAGTAACAACAGATAATGATGATGATAATCCAGCAATCGTGACTGTATCTGATCAGCCTGACAATGACCCAATTAACTTTGAAATCAAAAAAGTTGATAAAGAAACTGGAGAAGTGATTCAGGGTGATGCAGATTTATCTGGTGCTCAATTTACTGTGAAATATTACAACAAATATTACAATAGTAAATCTGAACTTCCAAGTACTGCAACTAGAACATGGGTTTTAGAAACAAAGAAATATGGGAATAAGTATCAATTATCTTTTGCAAATGCATATAAAGTTTCAGGAGATGATTTTTATACGAATGCAGCTGGTGGATCAGTTGTTCCTTACGGAACCATCACCATTGAAGAGACAAAAGCTCCAGACGGATACAAGATCAGTGATTCTATCGTATCTGTGAATGGACAGGTCTTAAATGACAGAACATATTTCACAAAAGTCAGTGGAAAAGATGGAGAGCAGCCAAGTAAAGTTGTTTCTGATTTCACAGTATCTGATCCTACAAAAATGTATGGAATTCAGGTAACAAAAAACGATGCAGAGCTGAATAAGAGTGAAGCAATCGGTGGTAAAGACCATAAGTTAGCTGAAGATGCAGCAACTTTAGAAGGAACACAGTTCTCTATCATTAACCGCAGTGCAAATGCGATCAAATATGAGGATAAAACTATCAATCCAGGAGAAGAGGTTACAAAAATCTCTACAACATGGAATGACAAAGAAAAGAAATACACTGCTCAGACAGAAGATCGCAGCTTACCTTACGGTACTTATGGTGTGAAAGAGATCGCAACAAGCCAGGGATACATGATTAGCGATGGTAATGAACATACCGTTGAATGCCATGGAGAAGATGGAACAACTTATACCGCAAATATGGTAGAAGGATTGAACTTCAAAAACCAGATCATTCGAGGAAACTATGTATTCAATAAGAAATCTGATGAACAAAAAAATATCAATGCAGCATTTAAGATCACAAATGCAGCAACTGGGGAATCTCATGTTGTTGTAACTGACAAAAATGGAGAATATGATTCTACAGCTGTTGATCATTCCAAAAATACAAATGCGAATGACAAACTGTTAAAGGATTATAAAAAAGACACTGTTTTAAAAGCTTCTGATTTTGATCACAATGCTGGTACATGGTTTGGCCAAGGGGAAGACGGAAGTATGGCTAATGTCGATAACCAAAAAGGTGCTTTCCCTTATGGTAAATATGAAGTCGAAGAATTAAGAAGTGATTCCAACAAAGGATTACAACTTGTTAAATTCGAATTCTATATCACAAAAGATGGTAAAACAATTCAGGGTGGAACCATCACAGATGAATCCGAACCAAAAATCGGTACAAAAGCAAAGAATGAAGAAACAGATAATAACATTGCATCTGCAACAGATGATGTTACGATCATTGATACTGTAAATTACGAACATGTAGCTCCTGATAAATACAGATTAACTGCTACATTAATGAACAAGAAAACAGGTGCTGTTGTTCTTGATAAAGATGGAAAAGCAGTGACTGGAACAAAAGTATTTACAAATACAACAAAAGCAGGAAGCGTTGATGTTGAATTAAACTTCAATGCAAGTGATCTTGGCGGAGAAGATGTTGTTGTCTTTGAGGTTTTAACAAGAGAATCTGACGGGGCAACGATCGCAACTCATCAGAATATCAATGATGAAGGTCAGACGATCAGTTTTGTCAGCATTGGAACAAAAGCAAGCGATGCAAATACAGGATCTAATCTTGTAGAAGCATCTACAAACATGAAAATTAAAGATACTGTATCCTACAAAAACCTGATCGTTGGAAAAACATATACGATCAATGGTAAATTAATGGACAAAGAAACAGGAAAGCCTGCATTAGATGATGAAGGTAAAGAGATCACATCCAGTGTAAAATTTACAGCAGAATCTAAGAACGGAACTGTAGATGTTATCTTTGAATTTTCAGGAGTTAAACTTGCAGGAAAACCAATCGTTGCATTTGAATCTCTTACTTATAAAGGCAAAGAGTATGCAGTTCATCAGGACATCGAAGATGAAGATCAGACAACTCTGATCCCTAAAGTGTCCACAACAGCATCTGATAAGACAAATGGAACTCATATGTCATATGCAGGCAAGAAGGTAACTCTGGTTGATACAGTCAAAGTTGAAAACATTGTCGAAGGAAGAGAGTATACATTAAAAGGAAAAGTGATCGACAAGAACACAGGAAATCCTTTAGAAATTGATGGAAAAGAAGTAAGTGCTGAAAAGAAATTTACAGCAACTTCTAATAGTGAAACAGTAGAACTTGAATTCGAATTCGATGGAAGTAATCTTGCAGGTACAACAACAGTTGTATTTGAAGATCTCTATGAGGGAGAAAACAGAATTGGATCTCATGCAGATCTCAATGATGAAGGACAGACTGTTTCTATTCCAAAGATCGGTACAACTCTTGTTGGAAAAGATAATCAGATCCATGTTGTAAATGCTGATCAGAAGATCACATTAGTGGATACTGTAAAATATCAGGGACTTGAAAAAGGTCGTGAATATGAAGTAAAAGGTATTCTTTATGACAAAGAAACGAAAGAACCATTCACTGTTCATGGAGAACAGGTAACTGCAACAGGCAAATTTACTGCAGAAACAGAATCTGGAACAGCAGAAGTTGAATTCACATTTGATGGATCAGCTCTTGCAGGAAAGACTCTTGTTGCTTATGAAGAAGTTTTCGATGTTGAAACGGGGGCGTTGATCGCTGACCATAAAGACATTGATGACAATGATCAGACCGTTGTAATTCCAAAAATCGGAACTACTTTAACTGGAGAAAGCAATAACAAAGCTGTCAATGCAGGAAAAGAAACAACACTGATCGATACAGTAAAATATGAAAATATGGAACCTGGAAGAGAAATTGAAGTTCAGGGTGTTCTTCATGATAAAGAAACAGGAGAAGTTGTAAAAGTTGATGGAAAAGAAATCACTGCTACAGCGAAATTTACTCCATCAGAAGCAAATGGAGCTGCTCAGGTAACGTTCAAGTTTGATGCATCATCTTTGGCAGGAAAAACTCTTGTTGCTTATGAAAAAGCATATGATGTAGAGACAAAATCTCTGATCGGAAGCCATGAAGATATCAATGACAATGATCAGACAGTCAACTTCCCAGAACTCCATACAACTGCATTAAACAAAGAAAATACAGATCATATTGTAGAAGCAAAGAAAAATGTTACAATTGTTGATACTGTATCTTATAAAAATGTTACTCCAGGAGAAGAACTAGAAGTAAAAGGTGTTTTATATGACAAGAACACAAAGAAACCAGTTATGGACAATGGAAAAGAAGTAACAGCTTCTGCAAAATTCACACCAGAAACAAGTGAAGGATCTGTTGATGTTACATTCACATTTGATGCAAGTAATCTGGATGGACACACATTTGTTGCTTATGAACAGATGTATGATGTAAAAACAGGTGCTTTAATTGGAACTCATGAAGACATTAATGATGAAGATCAGTCCGTACATGCTCCAAAATTACATACAACAGCAACAAACAAAAAAGATGGTTCTCACAACGTGAAACCTTCTAAGAAAGTTACGGTTGTAGATGTTGTGAAATACACAAATCTTGTACCTGGTAAGACTTATGAAGTACAGGGTACATTATATGACAAAGCAACAAAGAAACCATTAAAGATCAATGGTAAGAAAGTTATGGCTTCTACAAAATTTGTCGCTAAAGGGGCAAATGGAGAAGTAAAAGTCGTATTTAAATTCGATGCCAGTGCATTAGATGATAAATCTCTGGTAGCATTTGAGAAAATGTATGATGTAGATACCAATACACTGATCGGAAGACATGAGGATATCAATGATAAGAAACAGACAGTAAAAGTTTCTTCCAAAGCAACTCCTCATCAGACATCTGAAAGATCAGGTGGATCAGGATCATCAGAAAGTGGAACTCCAAAAACAGGAGATTACACACAGATGATGTTGTTTGCAGGCATCAGTGCATGTGCTATGGTAGGGGGATATCTCTTCTATCGTAGAAGAAAACAGAATGCGTAATTAAAAACGTATAGATTCGAAGAAGAGTTGGTTTTGTAGCTGGCTCTTCTTTTTTGTGCATAAAAACACCCCGTCCATAAGACGAGGTTTGAAATTAATCTATTATGAATTCTTTCATCGCGAATTCTCCTTTCGTGGAGCATCCGGATTAATTTTCTCAATTCAAATATGCGATATGAGAAAATTTTATATGTGAAAAAGAAAATCAGAATAAAAAATCATATTTGTATAAAGAAGAAATTTTAAAAGGAAACAATAGAAATATGATCATAAAAAACATAATAATTCAGAATAAAAAACTAAAAATCAATGAATGCTCTTGTGCTCAGATTAAGCATCTACAGCATCAATTAAGAAAGGATGTGATCCATTTATATCATGATCAAGGAATTCAATGGGAATTTGGAGATGTAAAACACTCTGTACAAAAATATACTTATCAGTTATCTGCAAATGAGATCGTAGAAATCATACAGTATCTAGAATTTTTGTCGAAAAATATGGATCAAAGGTTCCAGAAATTGCATGAAACTTATTTAACACACCAGGAACAGGATATTTTAATAGACTTCATGAATTGTGACATGAATATCAGTAAAGTGGCAGCAAAACACCATCTGCATCGGTATCAGATCTATCATATGTTTGATGAGATCAGAGAAAAAACAAAATTAGATCCAAGATGCTTTTATGATTTAGAAACACTTCATATGGAGTTAGAAAGGAGAAAAAATGACGAATAGAATTTACACGAATGAAAAGACCTGCCCATTATGTCATAAAAACAAAGCAATGTTCACGTTATCTCTAGAAGGAGAAAAAATACAAGTATGCCCGACATGTTATCAGATCGTAAAAATAGAAAGTGATCGACACAAAACAAAAAATATTATAAATGATCCGAAATATACGTTGGATCGTATTTATCAGATGTTATCCGATTCCGTCATTGAACAGAATCATGCAATGCAGCAGATTGCATTAACAATTTATAAACATATTCAACAAAAAGAGTTGATCCGAACAAATGCACTTATTGTTGGCCCAACCGGATCTGGAAAGACAGAGGTTGCAAGGCAGGTGGAAAAATATTGCGGAAAAGATTATCCAGTTTTAATTGAAGATATTTCTGCTTATACGCCAGCTGGATACAAAGGAAATGATCTTTCAGAAATGGTTCAACATGCGTATGATATTTCTGATTCAAATAAAGAAAAAACAGAACGAGCGATCATATTCTTAGATGAATTTGACAAGATCATTGAGATTGATACAGAAAATGGATTAAATTTCTTGATGCAAAAATCATTATTAAAATTCGTTGAAGGTAGAAAGGTCCCCGTTACAAAACGAGATGGACAGGTAGAGTACATTGATACCTCTCATATGCTATTTATCTGCCTTGGTGCTTTTCCAGAATTAATAAAGAACAGAGAATGCAGTAAAATCCCGTTAGGATTTACAGAAACAAAGGGCCAGATGGAATCCATCAGCGTATTTCAAGAATTAAAGAATGATGGAATGATCTCTGAATTATTAGCTAGATTTCGTGCAATCATTCAGTTAAATAAACTATCCCCAAAGTCTCTTTACAATATTGTGATTGCAAAGAAGGATATGTGGCAGGAGTATCATAGTTTATTTTACGAACAAGGAAAGAATTTAACGATAACAAAAGAGACGCTTCAAAATGCGTGTTATGATGCATATAAAAACGGAACAGGGGTTAGAGGTGTTCATCAGGAACTAGAAATGCTCCTTTCGAAAGCTTTATTTGCAGCTGGACAGAAAATTGAAGTCTGATTTTATTTTCTGTCAAAAAAATCATATTTACTTTGTAACAGTTAACATGACGAAAGGAGAAGAATATGTTAAAAATAGTGAATCATTTTCACACAGATGTTAGTAAATTTGATTCCGCTGCACTTGTTGGAGATATGGTGAAAAAAGCTGCAGAATATGGAGCTGAAGCAATGGCGATCACTGAACATGGGAATATGGCTTCTTTGGAAGAATTTTTAGATTGCTGCAAAGGATATGGAATAAAAGCGATCCCAGGCGTGGAAGCTTATTATCATAATAGTAAATTACCATTCCGAAGAAGTCATTTAGTCCTGCATGCCAAAAATCTAAAAGGGTATCATCAGATTGCAAAAGCAGTCACAGAATCCAATCATCATTTGGAAAAAGAAACATACCCTGTGATGAATGATGACATCTTAATGCGATTTTTTGGACCAGGAACAGATGGGCATGAAAATGTTATTGCAACCAGTGCTTGTATGAGTGGTCCTCTTGGAACGATTCTTTTGCATAATGATAACATTATAAAAAAAAGCAAAAGAAAGTTGATCAATTTTGGAGAAAAATATCACATTCCTGTGGAAAATTTTCAAAGTGTATTAGACAATCAGGAAAAAGAAGTTGAACATTTAAATCAATTAACAATGGAAAAGAAACTTCTGACAGAAGAACGCGCCAAAGAGAGAAAGGTTGCAAATCAAAAATTTACTGCAAAGAAAAACAGAATTGCAAAATTAGAAGGAACGGAAGCTTATAAATACGCATTGGAGCAGTTGAATAAAGAAATTCAATTTTCAAAAGATGCCTCTCTTGCTGTTAAAAGACTAGATCAAGAAATCAAAGACAAGCAGAAAGAAATTACGAAACAAAGAAATCTTGTAAATCAGGGAAAAGGTATTACTGGAAAGATCACAAATTTATTTCAGAGAATAAGAAAAGATCAAAATGCATGCATTTCTCAGGAAGCTGTAAGTCAGTGTGTTGATACACAGATTCAAAGAATGATGCATATCTTTGGAAAAGATAACTTTTGGATAGAAATTCAAAATCACAGAGTTCCTGAAGAATTAAAGATCATGCCTGTTTTAGTGCAATATGCAAAAAAATATGGATTACAGACGATATCTGCAAATGATGCGCATATGGTAAATAATTCAGAGGACGATTTCCATGCAAGAGAGATCATGAGATCTGCAGAGAATGGAACGTGGCGTCCTTTAGATCAGTATGCCAGAGAGCTTTATATCAAAACAGATGAAGAGCTTAGAAGTATTTTATCTGAATTGAATATTTCTGCTGATGATGTAGAGGCTGCAATGCAGGGAAGTTATCGTCTGATCAAAGAATGTAATGTTATCTTTAAAAAAGAAGAGCACTATCCAAAATTTTTAAAGAATGGCGGAGACATTAACGCGGAATTGGAAAAAGCAGCATATGCCGGATTAAAAGAAAAAGGACTGGATCAGGATCCAATATATCAAAAACGTATTCGATATGAATTAAATATCATTGAAAGTATGGGATACGCAGATTATCATATGATTGTAAAAGATTTCCTAGAAGTTGGACGATTGATTGGAAAATTGACACCAAAGAATCTGCAATATTTAAAAGAGCATGTAGATGAAATGTCATTAAACCAATTCATGTCCTATATTAATGAAAATGCAAATTATATCGGATATTCCATTGGCCCTGGAAGAGGATCCGCTGCGGGATCATTGGTATGTTTCTGTTTAGGCATCACATCCATTGACCCGCTCAAAAACAATTTGTTATTTGAGCGATTCTTAAATCCAGAACGTGTATCCATGCCTGATATCGACAGTGATATCCATACAGAAGTGCGTTATCTTTTAATTGAGTATGTAAAAAAGAAATATGGACAGCATTCCACTTGTTGTATTATGACACAGGGAAGATACCAGATCAAAGAAGCAATCCGTACTGCAGGAAGAGTTTTAAGTGTGCGATATTACAAGGATAAAGGTGTTTTATTGCCGTTAGTTAATGAGATCATTGCTATGGTTGAAAAGGCAAATGAGCAATCCAGTCCATGTGAAGGATGTACTAAACCATGTGAAAAATGCTTAGGATGTCAAAAAATCTTTCAGAAAATATCTGGATATGTTTGTGCTAATGTATTAGAAACGGATCAGAAATTATCAAAAGCAATCTTACATGATGCATCTCTTGTATATGGAAGATTATACAGTTTTGGAATGCATGCTGCAGGAGTTGTTATTGCAGATAACGGAGATGTCAGGGAATATATTCCTTTGCTTAATAATGTCAAAAAGAAGCAATGGACATCTCAGTGCGATATGGTCAAGATTGAAGAAAACGGGTTATTAAAAATGGACTTCTTAGGACTTCGTAACTTAAATGTCTTAACAGATACCATTCGTATGGTCTATGAAAGGACTGGAAGAATTCTTGATTTTGATCACATGGAAATGAATGATAAACAGGTGTTTGATCAGATTTTTGCAAAAGGTGATACGAACAGTGTCTTTCAGTTTGAATCCGATGGGATGAAAGATATGCTGAGAAGATTCAAGCCTTCCAGTTTTGAAGATTTAGCAATCTTAGTTGCAATGTATAGACCTGGACCAATGCAGTACATCGATTCTGTTATCGAAACAAAACATGGACGTAAGAAAGTATCTTATGCAACTCCAGCTTTAAAAGGAATTTTAGAGCCTACATATGGTGCAATTGTTTATCAGGAACAAGTTCAGCAGATCTTTCAGAAACTGGCTGGATACTCTTTAGGTCAGGCAGATTTAGTACGTCGTGCGATGTCTAAGAAAAAAGAAAAAGTTCTGGAGAAAGAAAGAGCAGCTTTTGTTTATGGCGATATGGAACGAAAGATCACGGGATGCAAAAATAATGGAATTTCAGAAGATATTGCAAATCAATTATTTGACGAAATGATGGAATTCGCAAAATATGCATTTAATAAATCTCATGCATGCGCTTATGCAAAAGTGGCTTATATGACTGCATACTGCAAATGCTACTATCCATTAGAATATTTGACAGCTACGTTAAACTATACAGATATTAAAAAAGCACAGCCTATCTTTGAAGATTTATCCAGATACAAGATCAAAGTTTTAGCACCAGATATTAATTTATCTCAGCTTGATTTTGTGATACATGACGAAAAAGTCTTATTTGGATTAACTCATATTCCTAATGTCGGAGTAGATGCAGAAAAATTAATCCAGATACGTAAAATTAGTAAATTTGTAAGCTTTCGAGATTTCTTCCTAAGAGTTCGCCCAGGAAAATCATTATTTAATAATCTCTTAAACGCAGGTGCATTCCAAAAATTTGGAAGTCGTCAGACAATTGCCGAAGCAAAAGATTATTACACAGAACAGTTAAAAGTTTTAGAAAAACAAAAGAATGAGATTGAAAGGGCAGAAAAAGATTTCTTGAATAAGAAGACGGAAGCTCAAAAGAAACGAGCAATGGAGAAGATCAAAAATTTAAAAGAGATCCACCGGATCGCAGAAGATGAGTTTGAACATTATACGCCACCGTTTTATGAATCAGACCATTTAAAAGATTTAGCAAATGAATATGAACTTTTGGGGGTTTTTGTTTCTGGACATCCAATGGATCATATTGAAACAAATTGTGCTGTATCCAAAGTCTTAGTTCGTAACTATCAAAAAGGATACAGGATAAAAATAACAGGAGTAATTCTCAATAAAAATGCTTTTATTACAAGAAAAAAACAACAGGAAATGTGTTTCTTTGACTTTGAAGATCAAGAAAAAAGGATCAATGTTGTCTGCTTTTCTCAGAATTATGAAAAATACAAAGATCAGATCAATGATTTTCATGTTATGACGATCATCTGCAGAGTTGGATATGATGAAGATAAAACAATGCAGTTTTATTTAGAAGAAGTTTTAGAAGAAGCAAAGGGAAGTCATACACAATTGCTGATTGAAATCCCAGAAACTTCTGCCTGGACGCAGTACGCAGATAAAGTTCGTGCTTATCGGAATAAGCAAGGCTGCAAATTGCTTGTTTATTGCAAAAAGGAAAATTTTATTAACACTTGTGATTTTACAGTATCAGCTAATATTTTAGAAGATGAACTACTACAAACACATATGGAACGGATCGGAAAGATCTAGAAGAAAGAGTCTGACAATACATGTCAGGCTCTTTTTTTATATGTGAAAAACTTTTTTTTCTAAATCTATCATATTTAAAGTAGAACGGAATGTTCTTATTACGAAGAAAGACGGATCAGAGGCGGAAGTCCAAGT
>ERZ857785.395-NODE-395-length-59570-cov-17.540183_pt1 | contig 59570 bp, 80 predicted proteins | sample MGYA00519763_ERZ857785 | MGnify/ENA primary metagenome ERZ857785 (study PRJEB31778, sample SAMEA3449365) | human gut metagenome | biome: human gut; feature: human-associated habitat; material: faeces | place: United Kingdom | collected 2010/2012 ...
TCCTTTAAGTTTATCTTAAATATATTATATCACACTTAAATTGAAAAGTACATCATTTTTTAATACATTTTTGAATTTTTTTGAAAGTACTCATTTTGAGTTTAAGTTTTTCTTTTATATCTTGAGTCAGAAAGTTCAAAAACTTAAAATGAAAACAAACGTTTACTTGAAAATTTAAGAAGTGCTCTTTTTGAGTACTTTTGAAGACAAGTTAAAAAGTAAGTTAAAAGACTTAGTTTACTTTCGAAAACAGCTAGTGATTTTAATGGTATTTTAGAGATATAAATTTATTAAATTAAGTTTTTTTTAATTACAGGAAAAAATAAAATAGTTTACTTTCGAAATATATATGTATATATATATGGAAAAAAAGTTAAAACTTAAAAAGACCTCTCGCGACTATCAGTTTTTAATATTATATTTGAATGTAACTTAGTCTTACACATGTCACACATGTCACACACGACATACACATATCACACATAACGTGTACGCACAAGACGCATACGACGCATGTGATGCGCATGTACATTATCTGAATATTCTCACGGTGTACATACACGTGTACGCAGAAAATATTTTCGAAAAAGTGCATCAAAAGGGTTTACATTCGTGAAAAAACGTGATATAATATAATTAAGAAGTATAATAGAACACTTCTGTGATTATACTCGAAGGAGGTCAACACATGCCCGGATTGCAAGAAGAGATGCTTGAGCTCATGATGAAAGCTGAGAAACTCGGGGCAGGTAACGACTTCGAACATCGCGTCACAGACAGTGCACAGAAAATATTTGAAAGTGCGAAAGAGAGTGTGCCGATGAAAGACTCATACGGCAACTCTCTTTTGTCTATCGGCAACAAAGAGGTGAGCGAGCACTTCTCGAATTACAACTTCGACAATGACACGCTCAACTGGTGGTTGTGGCTCGCACTCTATAACGAGAGCTGGGTGTTCAGACGTGTGATTGACAAGCCGTCACAAGATATGATACGCTGCGGCATCACACTCGCTGGCTCAAATCCGAAATTTTCAAACGTAATGCGCAAGCTTCAAGCAAAGCGCACTGATTTTATAAATCTTCTGCAATGGGGCTCGCTCTTTGGTGGCTCGATTGCGTGTATGTTGTTCGATAATTTTAGCGATGACGACTACAAACAGCCTATAAACATTGAGAAAGCTCGTAAGTCTAAGACTATGCGCTTTTACGTCGTTGACCGCTGGTATGGCGTAGCACCTTCATCTGAAATAGTCGATGACATGAACTCAATCGACTATGGGAAGCCGAAGATGTATAATGTGACGTTCGCCGATGGCGTTACGAAAACGATGCATCACGACTTTGTGTTGAGATACGAACATCGAACAGCGCCTAAGCTCATTAAGAACGGACAATTACAGGGTTGGGGCTACGCTGAAGGTGCACATATCTTAGGCGAGTTGAGTAGAGACGAAAAGCTCAAGAACAGCGTTCAGAGTTTGATAGATAAGTCGCTTATTGAGGTCATCAAAATGGCTGGTATGCGCGGCATTTTCATGGGTCAAGATGCTGAAAATGAAGAACAATTGAGAAAACGACTCGAGATGGTGAACTGGGGTCGGAATTTTAACAGCTTAACGTTCTTGGACAAAGAGGATGAATATCAGGAACACGGCTTTGCAGGACTCACAGGCTTGAGCAACTTGCTCGAGCAAAACATGTGGCAGATAAGTGCAGCCGTTGAGATGCAGGGTGTGTTGTTCGGTGACTTGAAGCAAGGCTTTAGCAATGACGTTGATGCTTTGGAGAGATATGACGAGACAATAAACGGGAGATGTGAGAGCTATTTGCGGCCTGTGTACGAGAAGTTCTTAGGGTTGCTCTTTCAGCTCGAAGACATCGACGACAAGGTGGAGTTCACATTTGACTCGTTACTCGTCAAAAAGCAGGACGAGGACAGAATTAAGGGTCTGAGCTCGTTCGTTGATTTGTGTGCTAAGCTTCAAGATGCGGGAGTTCTGACACCCAAACTCACAGGTCAAGCGCTTATGAAGTACGTCAACAAAGGCGAAATAAACTTCGGTCTCACACAAGACGAGCTCGATAAGCTTGACGACAAGTTTGAGGAAGAGTTGGAGAATATCAAAATGGGAGAAGACTAACGTGGCCAAGAAAACGAGCATACAACGTAACACACGTTCACTTTACAAAGGCCGCTTCTTTCTCGTTTTCTATGACAAATTTGACGAAAACCTCAAGTACATGTTCGACAATGTGAGAGACATTCTCAAGTTCATGGGTCAGGAAGTCACACGACTTAACGTGAACCGCGTAAACGTTGAACTATACAGGGCGCTCTCAAGCAAGGAGCACTTTTGCAGGTTCCTGACAGGCGAAGTGTTGCGCGTTTACATGATATCAAACGACGATGTCGATTGAGATAAATAAGAGCAAAAGGAGACACAACAATGGCAAAGTTCGTACAAATTCAGTCGGATGTGACGATTCGGGTCACGACGGGTTTGCAGAACAAGGACGTCACTAACCCTGACGCACACGTTCCCGACAGACTCAAGGTCAATCCCGAATGGCCTAAACATCAGGTGCTCATTCGCAAGGGCGCACATCGCTATCCCGCCGAAATCGCGGAATGGGCGAGCGTTAAGGCGCTTGCAGCTGACAAAATTCTCACCATTGGCTCGACAGAAGAGGTCGACGAAAGCAAGCTCGACGAGCTTGAACAGAAAGACCTCAACACTGTGACTGAGGCGAAGACCGAGTTCAAAATGCCTGACGTAAAGAGTGACAAAACGAGCGCAAACAAAACGGGCGAAAACACGGGCGGCAAGAAAACGCTTACGCTCAGCGATTTGGCCGGCAAAGGAGAGTAACAAGCTCTCAAATAACGTAAGGAGCAAAGCTTATGGCAAACAACTTCAAACCGTGGGTTGACTCACCCACAGCAGGACAACAAGTTCAGTCTGCATCTGTGTTTGCAACAGACGCTCAAAGGGTTGACGGCTTCAAAGCTGGCGACCCTGCAAGCGCGTTGCGAGTCAATTCGGCGTTGAGACAAGCGAATATCGTTGTGGCAGGCTTAATGCAAATGTGCGACGATATCAAGACGCTTCCCGACGGTTTGAGTTTGATGTCGACTGTCACACAAGTCAAGAACGCAATCAAGGCTGCGATTGACCAGCTCGACGCCACAGTGTTGGCATCGGCTAAGTCGTACACAGATACGAGAGAGGGTGTGATAAACGTTAAGCTCACAGACAAGCAAAATCAAATCACATCTAACAAGAACAGGCTTGACACTCTCGAATCTCGCGTTGACAACTTGGAAGATGAGGTCGCAGCGTTAAACGGAAGCTCCTCAACACTTGGACAGCGAGTGACAACGCTTGAGGATGAAATGGACACTGCTCAGGCGGACATCACTCAGCTCAAAGGGTATTACGAAGTCAATTTAACAACGAGTTCTTGGACTGGAAGTGCTGGCAATTATTCGTACAGCATTCCTGCTGCAACACATAAACGCGGAACACGTCCGAGAGTTCATACATACGTTGACGGTGAAGAGACGTACGACTCACCGAAAATCGACTGGACGACGGGTAACGTAACAGTTTACTCGAACGCTCAGGTCGCATTGAAGGTGCTTATATACTAAAAGGAGGTGAGAGCAATGGGTTGTGACTGCATGGTCGAACTTAAAGACGACTACGATATCGAGCTTGTGCAAGGCGATTATGGTTCGTTTTTGTATAACATCACTGACCAAAACGATGAGCCGCTCGATAATGTTGAGTCTGTAATTTTTACTTGCTCTCGTCTCAAAACGCAAATTGAGCTTTTGTCGATAAGTCGTTCGCAATTTGCGCTTACACTTGACTCGAGTTTGACATCTGGGTTTAGCGCATGTACATGTACGTATGATATAACAGTAAAGTTTAAGACGGCTCAAACGCCTATAACAGTCATTCATAATGGCGGTCTCACAATACTCAAAAAGGAGAACAAATTGAATGGCAGTGGTTGAGAAAAGTTTTCATGCGACGCTCAAAAAACGAGAGCCTGCAAAAGTACGTGTTGCAACATTGCTCATTCAATCGAATGACTCGTACAAAGGCGACTTCGCAACAATACAAGATTTGCAAAAGGCTTCGGCATTTACGGGCGACTACGCAGACGTATTTGAGACAAACACTCGTTGGAAATACGTTGATGACAAATGGGTGAACACAGAACAACCTATTCTCGTCAATCCGATACTCGCAACAAAGCAGGACGTTGGTGTCTTGGAAGAGCGAGTAGCAAGTTTGGAGTTTGCAATCGAAAACCCGACGCTGCTTATAACGAAAATCTAAAATCTGCCCGGACCCAATACATGGGGGGGGCGAAAGGAGACATAAAATGGCAAGTTTGGAACTCATAACTAACCTGAAACTCATTGACGGCTCTGCCCGTACAAGCGTTCCTACGCCTGAAGAGCTCCCTCTTGGCTACATGTGCTTCGGTATCGTCAATTCGAGAGCCTCCATCTGGGGCAACTACGACGGTTCCGTGCACGACTTAGTTGATGAGGGACAGGCAAAGGTCACAATCGTTCAGGTAACCGGTCAAAGCACGACCGCGGTCATATCTCAAAAGGGTGTGACGGACGCTATCGCGACTGCAAAACAAGAAGTCGTCGACGGTTTAGGGTCGGCTGCTTCGAAAGATGTCGGAACAGCGGCAGGCAATGTGCCTGTGTTGGACTCTAACGGAAAGCTCGTTGAGAGCATAATTCCTGCTGTGGCAATCACAGAAACGTATGTCGTTGATAGCGAAACAGCAATGCTCGCTTTGAATGCGCAAGTTGGTGACGTTGCTATCAGAACAGACGTAAGCAAATCGTTCATTCTGCAATCTTTGCCTGCTTCGACAGCTGCAAACTGGAAAGAACTGCTTACACCTGATTGCAAAGTCATATCAGTAAACGGCAAACAAGGTGCGGTCGTTCTTACAGGCGCTGACATTTCGACAAGTTTTACACAGGCTGCTTCGAGAGCAAATGTTGCAACAGGTGAGACGCTCGCTGTTTCGCTTGGTAAAATCGCAAAGTGGTTCGCCGATTTGAAGGGTCTGGCGTTCAAGGACAAAATCGTTGCAACGACAGACATTACAGGCGTAATTCCAGTGGCGAACTTACCTACGGCGACAGCATCTGCTAAGGGTATTGCGAGCTTTGGGAACGGCTTGAACGTTGCGAACGGAGCGGTTACTGTGAGAGCGGGTCAGGGCATTACAGTTGATGCGAACGGAATTGCAGCAGACGTTGTTCTGAAAATTGCGACAATCTAAAATCTCAACAAGGAGGTGACATATGGCGTCGGCTGAAATCGTATCAAATCTTAAGCTCATAACATCCGGAAACGTGCCGACTACGTCGAACCTCGGGAATGGCGAGCTTGCGTTTGGACTTGTCGGTGGAGTTGCAAAACTCTATGGCAATGTGAACGGAACGATTGTTGACTTCTCTGATTTTTTGCGAACGGCACCTGTCACTTCAGTCGCAGGTAAAACGGGAGCGGTCACACTCAACAAAAGTGATGTAGGTCTTGGAAATGTTGACAACACTGCGGACGCCAATAAGAGCGTTGCACAAGCTGCTGCTTGGAAAGGTACTGACACACGAGATGTGAACTCACCTCCAAGCTTTTATCAACAAAGCGCAAACTCGATGAAGTCTGTGTACGAGTTCAAATATACTACGACTATTGAAGTCAACTCGCTTTTGCCTGACACATATTGCTATGTGCAAACGCTCATACCTTGGGGCAACTTATCTGGCGGATTACCTGTTCAGCTTGCAGCACAAGGTTATGGTGGCACAGCAAGATATGCGATACGAAGTGCGACAGACGCAAGTACTTGGGGCGCTTGGAAGAAAATCGCAACACAAGATGAGATTCCGAGCGTGCCTGTGTTGAGCGTTAACACAAAGACTGGTAACGTTGTACTTACTCTTGCAGACATATCGAGTGTGTTCGTTGGTGTCGATCGTGCAAAGGTTTCGTTTAACGTTGGCTCATTACCGACTTATCCGGGCACGAATACGGGCATTACGTGGGGACCAAATGGCTTTGGTATATCACAAGGCATAAATGAAAATTCGGGCATTTGGTTTGACGGTGACGGCATCAATATGTGGTCGCCTTGCGATAGAGACGCAATCACATACTATGATGAAGATGACGGATCGAAAGTGTTTCGAGTCACATCTACAGGTATTGTATATCGCAAAGACGGTAAACGAGCTCTTTATGAGGGTGAAGCAGGAGGCGGAACGCCTTACGTCACAACAATCTCGAGCTGGTCGGGTTCAAGCGGCAATTATTACAAGCAAATCACAGCTGCAACACATGGTAAGGGCACATACCCAAGCGTTCACACGTACGTTCAGAACGGGAGCTTGTGGGAAGAGACTTACGACTCACCTGCAATTGACGCTTCCGGAAATGTAACGGTCTACACAAACTCAGCTATCTCAATCAAAGTCGTTATCAAATAGGAGGACACAATATATGAAGACAAACAGAGGCATATCTATGCGAAGTCAAAACGGCTCAAACAACATTGACTTCAATCTTGAGCCCAATACTAACGCAGGAATGCTATTCGCTCGCAACATCGCATCCGGTCAGGCACCTGTGCAAGTGTTGCCTGGAACGAGCGGAAAGCAAGTGTATGGCTTTGAAGCACCATATCAGAAAATGTTCGACGTTGTCGATGCAATCTCTACATCGGGAGGGGGGGGGCTTCCTACTAAGAAAGCGGTTGCAGATGCAATGTGCAAAACTACTTGGACAGGTGACTTGGCACTTAGAGCTGCATCGTCAAATACCAGATTTTCTGCAACGATGCCTGTTTTGTTGTCTAAAGAATATTATATCGTGCTTCATTTTACAGGTAGTCTTGCGTCATCAAGTAGCAGCAGCACGAGTAGTTCAATAGATTTTGCAGCAATACTTAAGCCGAGCGCAACAAGTGATTATAACGATACGAAAACAACAGTAAGTGTTGCGCGACGTATGTCTGCAAACATTGCTCTTAATGCGAACATCGTTATAACGTTTACATCGAATAATGTGTCTGTATTCGTGTCAGCGGTTGGTGACTTACCGTATGTAAAGTCATTATCGCTTAGACGAGTTGATATATTGACAAAAATAATTTAGCCGCAAGCCTCTAAGGCTTCGGCCTTGGAGGTTAAAAATGAAGACAAACGTTGGTGTACAACGTCGAAGCACAAGTGGATTGCCGATTTTCGATAGTCTTGCAAATGCTGTTTCGACAGTCGATAACTTGCTTATCGGTAAACTGACAGGTCCGGACGGCACGAGCTTGTCATTCAAATCGCTCAACACAAGGAGCGCTGTTGGTGTGAATGGTGCGGGATCATTACAAGGTATACGACTTGGTACAGCACAAAAGCTTATCGCTAATTATAACGGCGATTTGATTGCAGCATCGCAATTGTGTTGGTCTGGCACAGGAGGCATTGATCTTAATTTGAGTTCGGCAATCGGCTGGAGAACACCGTTGCTCATTATGAGCAAAGCGAATGGTTTGACAGAAATTGGTTTTTCGTCAAGTAACAGTGGAACGCCTGGAAATCTGTGCAATTCTGCGATTGCGAAAAAGATGCCGAACGGTTATTGGTCGTTGATTTTGTTCGGAAACGGTGTTTCAATAGGCAGTGTGGCATCATCTACTTGTTATGTGAGACCGTCAAGCACAACGACGCAATACGAAATCTATTCACTTTTATAAGGAGGAGTCAAATATGACTTTGCAAGAATTATTACAGAATGAACCCTACTTGCGAACGGACGAGAAGATGACAGGCATCTATCTTGTTCCGTGTGGTAAGTTTGGGTTCACAAGCTTTCCGGTTGGGAAAACCGAACAGGTCAAGAAAACACGCAAGCGTGAATTGCCGGCCGACTTCGTGATGCCCGAAGGAATTTCGAAAGAAGAGCAGGCTCAAATCGAAAACGAGGAGTATGTCGAAGACGTATTCACACTCAACGAAAACGCAGTACTCGTAAAAATCGAAGATTACGAGGCATTGCTTTCTCGTAAAAAGTGCTGGTCGAACGGCAAGCTCGTTGCTTACGTAAAGAGCAAGGTCGTTGCTGACGCGGAGACATTGCTCGCCAGTGTTGAGGATGCTCGTAAATCGCTTGCAGATGCTCAACAATGGCTGAACAAACACGACTATGTTGGCGTCAAAATTGCGCAAGCAATGCTCTTTAATGATGAGACTGAACTTGCGGCAATGAAAGAGCAATACGCATCGGTCATTGAGACGGCGAAAGTCAAACGTCAGGAAGTCAACGCATATACGAAATGGCTGAATGATAACGAGGCGGCAATTCAGGCTGCACAGGAGGTAATTCAAAACGAGCATTAAATTGGCACAAACGCTCTATGTGAGAGTGATTACAAAATTAAATGAAGGAGAAACATAAATGGAACAGAAAACTCTCGTCTACAAAGACAACACGTATCGCATTCGCAAGATGAACGCGATTGAAGCACTCGCATTACGCTCTGCATCAGACATGAAGAGTGTTGCGGGTGCAAAGCAATTTTTCACCGACGTGCTCGAAAGACTCGAAGTGCAAGCCGGTGAAAAGTGGTTGCCCGTTAAGCAGGTCGACGCAAACGTGTATTTGCCTGCCGGCATCGAAGAAGACTTCGCAGGAATTCAGGCGCTTGTCGAGTTCTTCATGAAGGAGTTCTTGACACCTTTTTTCGAGAAGTCCGCCGAATAGAGTCACTCGCACCGAGTGCACCCGTTGAAGGCAACTTGGACTTGCTCAAATGTGAGCGACTTGACACAATCGTGTACGCGCTCATATCGAGCAAGCTTGCAACACTGGCGGAGTTGCGAGACGTCTATGATTGCGAGGAGGCTCTTGACTTGTATGAATTATACACGGTGAACGCATACAATAAGAGTTCAATCCATAAAGCAATCAGGAAATAACACGTGAGTTCATCGTTTGACTTCTGAGATACTTCGTAGTAAAGGTAATAGGAATTATTTACCTGACACAAAGAGTCTCAGAATTAAACGTGGGAACTCGAGGAGGTACATCATGAAAAGGTTTCTATTTTGGTTCGTGCAATGTACTTGGGGAATTCTCCAAACTCTGGTAGGCGCGATACTTCTCTTATGCGTGTCTTGCAAGATTGAGGGCCACGTCTGGTATCGAAAAGCGAGTGCCTCGACTGTGTTGGGCACAAGATTGAGCGGAGCAATCTCGTTGGGTGCATTCATAATTTGCTTTTACGCACCTGATGAGGACACATACAAACATGAGTTCGGGCATTGCATTCAGAGCTTGATACTCGGACCGCTGTTCTTGTTTGTGATAGGTTTGCCGAGTCTCATCTGGTGCGGTTGCTTTGACAAGTACAGACAAAAGCACAACATCTCTTATTATTCTTTCTACACTGAAAAGTGGGCGAATAAACTTGGCGGCGTGAAATAATCGCCGCACACATGGGCCTGAAATGGTGTCGATTGCGATTAAGACCCTAAACGGGAAGTCGTAAGACCTGAGTTCAATTCTCAGCAGGTCCACCAAACACAATCACAAGGAGGTCGAACAATGGACGAGTTTCATCTTGATATGGGCGTAAGATTTACACCCGACGAAAATAGCGTCAAAGAGATTGATAAGCTGTTCGACTCGTTTCGCAAAATAAAAGTCTTCGGCGGCGATGAAGGCATCGCTAAAATGCGTGAGCAATTTGATGACTACAACACAAGGCGTTCGAGTTTGCAGCAAGCTCAGTCGATGCTCGACCAATACAGAACAGTTCAAGGCAAAGGCGACAAGTTCGAAGATGCAACGACAAGAGAGCTCATGAAGTACATGCAGGAGCTCATTGACAGCAATGAGAGCCTGAAAGAAGAGTTCGGTCAAAACTTCAAAACCGAGTTTGACGAGAGCACTGAGGTCATGATTGGCAATCTCAAAAGTCAATTCCTCAACAAGCTCTCAAGTCTTGCGCAAAGCTTTTTGAGCTCGATAGGAAATCTCTTCAAAGATGCTTGGAGCGAGCTCGGCACAATGCTTCAGAGCTCGCTTTTAACTAATGCGAACACTCGTGAGAATGCGTTCAATTACGGGTTCTCTGCGAGTGAGTCGTACGGGTTCGACAAAGCCAAGCAGATGTTGGGCATTCAGTCAGAGGAAGACCTCTGGTACATGAACGACACACAAAAGAGCAAGTTCCAAGAGATAATGACGAAGTACTCTGAGAAGTACGAACAGCTCTATGATAGTGGCTTCTTCGATAAATATTTGCAGTTTCAGATTGAGATGGAAGAGTTCAAGCTCGATATGCAAATGGAAATCATCGAGTTTTTCATGGAGAATAAGAACACAATCAAAAAATTTATGGAGCTCTCGATGAGTGCGATGGAGTTCATTGTGAATGCACTCGGTTGGCTGATGGACTTCTTTGGAGGAAGTGAACAAACATCTGATGAAGAAAAGCTTGCGAACATAAACGATATCATCGGAAGCTACACTTCGAATAACGGCGTCGTCAATCAAACGTTCAGCAACAACAACACGTTCAACGGCACGACGGACTCTCAGAAACAGGCATACCTTGATATGCTTAACGCACAAATGGTCGAGGCGAAAAAAGGCTTAGGAGGTTAACGTGGAATACGCAGTTCTCATATCATATATTGACCCGAATGATGCAACAAACGCGGTCACGATTATTCTCGACACAGTCAACGATACGCAAGTAAACGCTTCGTCGACTGTGACGGAACACCCGACTGTGAACGGAACTCCGATGGCCGACCACATGTACAAGAACCCGATTGACTTGACACTCAACGGAACGTTCTCGCTCAACGGCAAAAAGGCAATACTCATCGACAAAGCAGGAAAGAGCTTAGCACGAGTTGAGAAAATCTTTGAAGACATCAAAGACAAGGGCATTCTTTGCACAATCTCGAAAATCAAAATTGTCGATAGAGACAGCACACCGCAATTCACAGTACGCGACAACATGGTGTTGCAGAGCATCAATTGGGTTGAGAAAATCAACTCGCTTGGCTTTACGTTCAACTTCAGGGAAGCGTTACGAGCAGACGTTCAAGTCTATGACGTCGACCCTGACGACAGATTTGCGCCGGACATCACATACGCCGATGCATCGAACTTTTCCGATACATTGCTTGATTGGGACGCGGTCGATGAAGAGGTTTTGCAAGCGCTCATTGACTACAATCTTGCGGCGGACGACTTTCTTGAGTATCTTGCGACGATAAGTGTTGGGTCGCTCATCGCGATAGGCATTGGTGCAGCTGTTGCAACCGCACTCGCATCAACACTTGTTGCGTTGGGCGTGGCAATCTCGACAATCCCTATCGTTGGTGCAGTTGTTGCAGCTGTTGCCGCGGTCGTTATCGGCATTTTCGCATTGTTTAAGCTCATCAAGAAAAGAGCTTATAAAATCAAGGCGTTTGTGTATTACAAGAATGCGACGAAGAGAGACAAAGAAGTCAAGCGCTTTATGGAGTTTTATGACAGTATTCACAACAAAATTCGAACGCTTGATGGTACAATGAAAGTGTGGAGTGTGAGTGAAAACAAAGCTCAAGAGACACTCGTAAACATTGACGGCTCGTACTACATTTTCAACTTTGAGAGAAACAACGTTGACTCGGGCTATGCGTACAAACTCAACGTCAGTGACATCAATGATACGGCAATCAAATGCACCAACACAAACTGTGCAATCAATGCTTTCACTGACGGCAATGATAATAACATGCTTTTCAGTACGAGCAAAAGTCGAGTGTATCTCATTCGAGATGCAAACGCGGACCCGAACGATTTGACTCGGTACTTCATTTGCGCAGCACAATTGAGTCCCGTTGATTTTTCGAACGCGCTCACAAACATAATTCAAGAGGCCATCAAATACTAAGCAAGGAGGTGACATCGTGGCAGTTAAAGCTTGGATGCGAGTTTTAAGAATAACACTCACAACGAAAAGTCCCGGACAGAACGGGAAAAACAAGCAACTCGTTTTTGAAGAGAATGAAAGCGGTGTCGGTCTTGCAATATCTGTGAACGGCAATAAGTTCATGAGCACGCTCAAAGACAATTGCACAGTCAAAATCTCGAACTTGACTTACGTTGAGATTGTGCAAATCATCACAGGGCAATTCTACAACATCAAGATTGAGTGCGGGTATAAGTCGAGCGGCGTTCAGACGATTTTTGAGGGCGGGGTCATGTACATCTCGAACTTACGAGAGAGTGTCGACACCAACACTGTGACGATACTTTGTGCGTCCCACCTTGTTGCGTCTTACGGTCAAAGACGTATCAATTTGAGCTTCAACTCTGGCATCAACATGTACTCGGCGATAAACTTTGTGTGCAAGGTCGGAGGTGTTCCGAACCCGAACATCTCGACGCAATTTAAGAAGCAATTCTTAGAGGGCATTGAGAACGCGCACAATCAAACTGCTGCAGAATGGGTCAACGACCAGACCACTAAAAAGGGCTCGTACATATCGAGTTCGGATTGTATTGGCAACTCATTCATGACATTGTTCGATGCGAACAAGAGCAACGCACGCGTCATAAAACTTAATGAAGATACGTTGCTCTTAACGAACGGGTTTCCTCGTATGACAGCTGACGGTTTGGTGTTCTCTGTAATGCCGACGTTTGCGTTTCAATGTGGCGACACAATCGTAATGGACAACTCGCTCATTCAAATCAACGTGACATCTCAAAGCGAAGCAACGAAAAATCTTGGCGGCTTACTCGACGAGAACGGTCAGTATATGATTTACGAGATGCACTATCAACTCGAAAATCGAGGACAGAACTTCTTCCTCGAAATCTATGCTAAGACGAGGTCGAGAATATCGGCGTACCTTGCAAAGGAGATTGGCTAATGGCACACGGAAATGATACCGAAAACAGTTCGTTCTTAGACGTATGCTTTGCGCTCAAGAATAACGTGTTCAGAACAATGAACGTTGCAGACATTTGTGTTGTTCGTGAGATAAACGGTGACGTTTTGAGATGTGAGTACATCACAGACTCCAACACAAACATTGAGTGCATCAAGCTGCAAGGTCTCGACATCAAAGTGAGTGACGTTGTGTTGGTGATTTTCACGAACAACGATTTTCGAGCAAGCCTGAATGCATTCAAAGTAGGTCAGGCAAACACGGACTCTAAAACGACTCTGTATCATGAAAAAGCGTACGGTATTGTCGTTGGCTTAATCTACAGAAAACCGGAGGTATAAGAGAATGCTTAAAGACAGAAAGTTTGAAATCGGCAACTTCGTAAGACTTGCGAGTGCAGGCATGGAAGTTGCAGAGTTCGTCGATGTAAGGGACGCAATTATCAAACGCTACAAAGAGGTGTACGGGTCCGACATCGACCTAAGCACAGCAAGTGCTGACGGCGTGTTCGTCAACGACATGGCTCTCATCATCAACAACATCTTACAGGTTATGAAGAGCTTATACTCAAATCTCGACGTTGATACTGCAAGCGGTGTCTATCTTGATGCACTTTGCAGATTGGCGAACGTCAATCGAATGGGCGCAACAAAGTCGACTGCATCGATTATCGTAACGAGCTTGCTTACGACAGGCGACCCGGTCACATTCGGTGATATAGACGAAAACGGCAACGTTACAAATCAAATCACTTTCGTTGACAAGTCCGGAACCGAATGGGTGAGCGATGTGAGCGTAACACTTGGACCTAGTGAAAGCGCTGAGGTCAAGGTCACTTGTACAGAGCCTGGACCTGTCGATGCTCCTGCAGGATGGATTGCTCAGACGCTTCTTGTCATGAACTTGAAGGTCGAGCAAACCGAAAACGCAGTTCGTGGAAGCAATGAAGAGAGTGATACAGAGCTGAGACAAAGACGTGCACAATCTTCGGGAGCAAACGGAGTGAGCGTACTTGAAAGTCTTGTGGGCGCATTGTTGGAAGTTACAGGCATCGATGATGTAAGCATTTACAACAACAACACTTTGGTGAATGCTACTGCGAAAGACGGCACAGTTATTGCTCCGCATAACATGTACATCATCGTTCGTCAGCAAAAAGGTCTGAACATTGCTGATGCAACAATCGGCGATTTGATTTACACGAAATTGACGCCGGGCATCAAAACAACTGCTTCGACCGCTGCTGCAACAAACGGAACAGCAAAGCAATATGAGTTCATTCCTCAAATGCTCGGCATTACGATAAACTACCTCAATCAATTCGTGTACTGGAAGAAAGCGGTCGCGATTAAGCCGACAATCACTGCGAAAATCAAACCGACACAATACTTCACAGAAAACGAGTTCGCAACGATTGCTCAGGAAGTTTACAATTACGCGAATAACATCAAGCTTGGCGACAGCATTGACGCCGACCAGATTTTCATCGCAATTCTTGAGGCGGACCCTGAATTCAAGGGTCAGAGAACATACACTGTGAGCGCATCGAACGTCAGTGTTGCGAATACAGACAATCCAGACACATATTACGAGTATTCGACGTTTTCATTCAACAAGGAGACCGACGGAACGTACACGCTCACAATTCAGTAAGGAGGCAGCATGAAGCATCTTATACCGCTGACAATACGAGAGTTCAGATACTACGAACGAAAGCTTCCGCTCTATTTGCGTAACGACGATTGTTTTATTGAGCATTTTCGTTTGTGGTATGAGCTTTTGATGGGCGAAGGCGATGACGAACAAGGCATCGCACTAAACGAGTTCAAAGGCGTGTCACCGACAAGTGACTTGCTTTTGCATTTGCTCAACATCTACGACAACGACTTTTTAGACACAATCTCGCAGCTCAAAGATTATGACGACAATTGTGATTTGCTTGACATGATTGGCAATCTCTTCGGCTTACGCAGAACGTTTTCACTCGAGTATTACGAGACTGTGACTTCGACGACAAAAACAGCTGCGACTGTGTCGTTGACAGATAAAGAGTTCTTAACGCTCATTAAGGCACAAATCATTCGAAACTACTGCAACGGCACGTATGAGCAAGTCATGCAATACTATACAGACGCAGGTCTTCAGATTTTACCTGTCTACAATGACACGTACGATGCCAGTGTTGACGCTTACTTGAACAAGAGTGAAGATGTAACGCCCAACATCGATAAGCTCTTCAGAGGCGGCTATTTGACTGTCGAACATCTCGGTATTCGATATACGTACACTATCACCGAAATGCTCAACGTTTTGGTCTGGGCTGACGGAAACGGTCAAGGCGGAAATTCGTTCTGGGCAGACGAAAATGATGTAGGAGGTGTGTTCACAGTATGAGAGTCAGACGAGTCATGGACGAACGTTCGGGTACAACAAGACGACGTACGATTGTGTGGTTTGGGTCGTATGGAACGACGACAAAGCTTGATGCAAATGGCAATATTATTACTCATCCAGAAATGCAACCAGATGGCAGCGTCGTGCAAGTGCCGACGATGTTCGCAAAATTCGTTAATTCAAACGACAAACACGACAATTTTTCGAGCGAAAACACGATGGTCAGAGACTGTCTCATTCAACGCTTGAGCGTCATACAACACGAGCTCTGGTACAACTATCAGTACGGTATGCCGCTTGTCGATGAAGACACAGCAAAAGTCACAATCGACAATTTCGTAATGAAGACGATACAAGCGCATCAAGATGTGTTGGAGATTACGAGTTTTACGAGCAATCTTGATAAACACAACTATCATTGTGACGTTCAATTTACGACGAAATTCGGCAACACAAGTTTGTCACTCTGATTATACTTTGGGCACTTTTGATGATATAATATTTATGAAGGAGAGATAGATAATGCGCTTTCTTGTAGCAGAAAAACTTGGCCCTCACAAGTTCAAAACGCCTGAGGGTTATTTGATTTGCACGGACGCCATTTTGAGCAGAACCGGCAAACAAGAATATAAACGTTGCGAGCTTTTTGGCGATACATGCGAAGACCCCGACAAAATTGTGAACGTTGAACGCACAGACGACGAGGTGTTCTCCGATAAAGCAATGGCTTCATTTGAGAACAAAGCGGTGTGTATCGAGCACCCTGACCACGACGTCAATGCTGAAAATCACAACGAGCTTGCGGTCGGTTTTGTGCGTGATATTCATAAGGGCGAAGACAACGGAAAGCCTGTCATGATGGGCACGCTCGTTATCACAGACAAAGACGCAGTCGAAGCTGTTGAGAGCGGCGAATACAAAGAGTTGAGTTGTGGTTACGACTGCGATATCGACGACGACGGCGAACCGTGTCAACGCAACATACGCGGCAATCATGTTGCACTTTGCAAACAAGGTAGAGCAGGTATCGCACGAATTGTTGACAGTGTTGATGATACAAGATTTTGGGGCCAACAATACCCGTACGAATTGTGGCTGACATACCCTAAAACAGGTCGTAAATTTATGGCTGGAGCGTTCAAAACACATGAAGAAGCAAGACGAAACACAGATCGTCTTCGTAAAGAATTTACGCATAATGTCGATGGTATTCCAAATGCGGAAATTCGTGAAAATTTTAGAGACAGTGTCGACGATGCTGGTATCAAAGTTTGGCAAGTTCGTCAAGGCTATGCGATAGTCGTTAAACGTTACTGGAAACAATATGGACGTAATGCATTTGTCGATGCGACAGAGTCGAGCATTGAAGCTGCGAGATATCATCGCGGCTCGCTTGAACGCAATGACAAAATGGAGTTCGTGATTGTCGATTGTAACGACGGAAAATATAAAATCGAGGACGAAGGTATGAAAGATATTCAAGCAACGAAAACACCCGGCACAGACAAAATCATTTATGTGATGCAGTCGGACATCGACAAAAATCTGTACTTCTACATCGGCAAAACATTCTCGATGAAAGAGGGTGCTTGGGGTTACACGAAATTCGAAATGGGCGATGACACGCCTGAACAGCTTAAAGCTGAACTTGCTCGAAACGGCTGGCATCAAGTTGCGAGCGGTCCGGCGAGAATTATTGACGCTTCGAACGAAGAGTGGACTGTCGTTGAAGAGGAGAATTATAAAAAAGCAAACAAGCCAATAATCGATGAAGAATACGTACAATTACCGCGTGGCAGATTTAAGGTTGTTGAAAAAACAAAAGAAGAACTTGAAAGAGAAGGTTACGGTTATCATCATTCTGCGAATGGCTATAGCGTTTATACAAAGAATAACACAGCGATCGCAATTAAAGATGCGGTGAAAGATAACAAAGAACAACTCTTCACAATCGAATATGAACAGGACGGCGTGACGCATGTTCACAAAGTACGTGCAAATTCGATTGAGGACGCCATTTCGAAAGTGAAATCTCAAGACGCAGGTGCATTACCTTCGTCTACATGGCAACACGGTTCTGTATATGTAAACGCTTCATCGCAAATTACAAGTCAAAAAATTGTATCTGATATACGTGATTTTATGCGTTCCGCGGGTTTTGCAGTTTGCAAAATCGAAAACGGTAAAGTCGACGAATTAACTATTTCGTTAAAAGTATCTGTTGTTCCGTCCGGAAAAAAAGGTAATGCTGCATCATTTACGTTTGACTTAACGTATATTCCGACATCAAGCTATCAATACAAATATAAATCAAGCAGTGTTTCAGAAACACAAATTGCAACACAACTGCGTAAATTTGCGAATAGCAAATTATACGAAGATAAATCTCTTGAGTAAGAAGTATGTAAAAGAATGAGTGACATCGGTGAAGGTCTTCGTAAATATCTTGCGAGCATTCCCGAGTATCAAATTCAAATCGGGGTGTTCAGCACAAAGACGAAACGCAAAACGACATACAGCGTAGGCATAACGAATGCTGAGCTGATGTTCATACATGAGAACGGGTCGCCGCTACATCATTTACCAGCACGACCCGTGCTCAAAATGACAATAGAATACGGGAACACACTTATTAAGAGTGTGATGCAAAAAGCGCTTAAAGCGTATGTTGAAGTCGGTGAGCAAGGACTTGAGAAAGAGCTCAACAAGATGTGTGTTCGTATGGAGAACTACGCTCGAGAGATAATCTACTCAAACGACGGTCGACTCGCGCCTAACACACCAAGTGTTGCAGCTCGCAAAAAAGGCAATCACCCGTTATTTGATACAGGACAGCTTGCACGAAGCATAACATGCAAACTTGTTCGAGTCTAAAAGGAGGTTATGCATCATGATTGAAGACATGAATGAAGTGAGCGCGGCTCTTAAACGAATGCAAGAAGAGCAAGCTCGACTCGATGGAACGTCCAACACTGTGGACGCTCCTATTGAAGCGAAAGATGACGTTGAGTTGCCTGAGGTTAAGGCTGCGGAGCATGTCGAAAACGTATCGAAGGCTGTGAGCGAAGTCGTTGAGAATTTGCCTGATACATCTCCTTTACAAGTGCCTGCGCCTGAAACGCAATTCGGCGCTGCGATGGAACAAGTCAAGCTCAATGTGTTGGCTGAGGCGAGTGCAGAAGACGAGCAATTCGTTGACAAAGTCAAATCGACTCTCAAAAAAGCCGCAGTCAAGCACACAGAAGTTGAAGAGAAACGTGCAGACTTCGAAAAGCAAAAGGTCGATTTTGCGAGTGAAGTACTTCAAACAGAACAACAAAAGAATGAGCATCGTGCTATCGAAGATAAATGGGCGAACAGGGAACGTAAACGGCAATATCACTACAACGGCGTCAAGCCCATCATGCGCTTCGTCGGCATTGAAGAGCCGCTCAATCTATTCTTGCTCTACTTGCTCACGCTTGTGTTGAGTCCGTTCTTTTTGCTCAGCAAACTCTTAAAGGGAACAGTCGGAGCTCTTATTGCGGGAGCATCCGATGGAGACCGTCCGAAAGCTGTGAAAGGCTTTTTGTGGACTCTAATCGCAATCATTGCCGTTATGGCAATCGCAGCTGTCGTATATCTATTCCTTACGTGGCAAGGACTGATATAAATTTTAGAAAGGAGAATAAACGCTATGAGTCTTATCGAAACAAGGGCTTCGTACATGCATCGTTTGCAGACGCTTATCGACGCTCGGCAGAAAGACATCGACGACAAAGTCGGGGCTTTGCGTGCAAAGCTTGAAGCAGAACAGATACAGCCGTATCGTGCTCAGCTTGAAGCCGAAAAGGTGACGCCCGAGATGAACAAGCTCGTCGAGTTCATCAATGACATCGATGCGATGCTTGCGTATGAAAATACCGAGACCGCTTCGACAGAAACTGCCGAACAGACGAGCGAAACAATCGAGCACGAAGAAGTCGAACAAGTCGCGGACCACAGTGTTGCTGAGGAGGTATCGGAGGAAACCGAAACGTTTCATGATGCGTCTAACGACAACTGTGCAGGAGATAACGTCGACGCCGTTCAGCACACTACCACTACCGCTAAGACGGCCGAAGAGCTCGTTGGTACGGGTTTCGAAGCAATCGCAGCAGACCTTGCCGACACAAAGGCGAAGCTTCGGTCTGTTGTTGAAGGTCGCCCTGGCATGCCTGGCATTGTACTGCCTCGTCGTTGACAAAGGAGGTATTATGCAGAACATCGAAACAATCTTGAAAGTTGTATACGCGGTCGCATCAGCAGTAGCTGTTGCTGTTCCGCTCGTAATTGCGCTTATCGCGAATATCAAGTCGAAAATCAAAATTCGTAAGCAACTTGCAAACACTACCGACGAAGCTGAAAAGGCTAAGTTGGAAGCGGCAAATTCGGCAGCCACGACCGATATGCTTAATGCTTGCAACGAGTTGATTGCGAATGCTGAGACTCTGTACTCGGACATATCTTCGATACTTAAGAAAGAAGGCAAGTCCGCAGGCGCTGTCAAGAAAGACAGTGTGATGTCGAAGCTTCAGGCTTACGCGATTGAACATGGTTACGAATTCGATGCGGAATACTGGGACAAGAAAGTCGACGAAATTGTTGACATGACGAAGAAAGTAAACGTATCGAAGTAATTCACAGGAAGACTTCTGGGACACCTTTGGTCGAGTATAATAGGAATATTATACTTGGCCATTAGATGTTCTCAGAATTAAAACTGTGAACTCGAGATGTAAAAGAATTTTTCGTATGATTATATCTTTTGCATCGAATGTATTATAATAATCATATAAAGATTAAAAGGAGACATGACTTTATGAAATTCAATGTTCGTGACGAGAACGGCAAAGAATATAAGGTCGAGGAAGTCGAAGAGGTCAAAAAGACCGACGACGAAGACGAGACCAAAAAGCCTTTGACCAACACTTGCACAGACGATGCGCTGTCTCCCGAGGAAATCGCTTCCCTCAAGAAACTTGCCGGTATGGCCGACAAGCTCTGCGCTCTTGTTGATACGACCACTGATGAAGAGGTCGAGGATGAAGAGGAAGAGGAAGAGGAAGTAGAGGACGAGGGAGAGCAAATCGAAGAGGTCATCGACACCGATGAACCGAAAAAGGCGAAGGACTCCATCAAAAAGAGTGCCGGCGCAATCGAAAAAAAGACCGTCAAGACCGAGGACAGCGTAGAGGAAGACGACGTTGCCGCGGCTTGGGCAAAAAGATACGGAGGTAACAGATAATCATGAGTCTCATCATCAAAGACAAAATCAAGCAGCTCATGCGCGGCTACCCCACCGTTTCCGATAAGTACAACGTCGAGGGCGGCATCGTGGAAGGCACCGACGGCGTCAACTTCGGCGACATGGTGGTCTACGGCTCGACGACCGGCTACTACAAAAAGGCGACCGCGCTGACGGACATCAACGAATTTGCGGGCTTTGTGTTGGCGACCAACGTTAAGCTCGAAGATACGTGGGGTAAGACAAACGACGGACCTATCACAAATCCCGGTGAAGCATTCAACCTGTTCATGAACGGCTTTATCGCCATTGCTCTTAAGAGCGACGCAACACTTGCGCAAATCAAAAACGGCGCAAAGGTTGCTGTTGTTCTTGCTACGGCGGACGTTACGACGGCAGACAAAATCGCGGCGGACACAATCGTGGAACTGCCCGGTTACGAGTTTACCGGCATTTACGAGCAGCAGGGCGCAACCTTGCTTGCTGAAGTACGCAAAATCTGCTAAGGAGGTAAAACAAGATGGAAGGAACATTCACTCCGAGTACCGTGACAAAAAACTTCTTCGTCGATAGCGTTTCGGCCTCCCACAGAGGTCAGTGCTTCGGCCTGAGCGATATGTACGATTCTCGTATGCGCAAAGCATACGTCGGGGACGCGAAGGTACATGACACCAACTTCGCATTCCTGACCACAACACTCGCCAAGCTTCACACGAAGCTTTACGAACCCAAATACTTCGTCACATACCAGAAAGACGTTTCGGTGGACGTGGGCGGCGGCTTCGTCGATTACGTTTCTTACTACACGGTTGACTGGGCGGGCATCATGAACGAATTCCGGAACGTGGTCGGAAACAATGCCAACTACATTCCGCGTGTCAACGCCGGTCTCAATCAGAAACGTGTAAACGTCTTTACGTTCGAGGTTGCGTATGACCTGCGCTTCATCGAGCTCGAAAAGATGAAGAAACTCACGCTTCAAAAAAGCATTCAGGACATTTATAGCAACGCGATTGTTGCCGGATGGGACCTCTTCGTTCAGAAGGTTGCTTACACGGGTATCGAAGGTACGACCGGTATGTTCAACAGCGACAACGTTTTGGTCACCACAATCGACAACAGCTCCGCTACGGCGGCGAACAGCGGCTTCAAGGGCATGTCCGACGCCGATGTTGTGGCTTTCTTCAATGGCGTTTTCGAAACGTATTTGCTCAACAGCGGCATGAACATCGGCATCATGCCCGATACGTTCCTCGTTCCTACGTTCGTTGGTTCGGACCTGAGCTCCCGTTTCTCGGCGCTCTACACGAACACGCTCCGCAAGTTCATTCTGGACCACAACCTCGGTTCCGACGAAAGCTCCGGCGAAGTCAAAATCAAAATCGAGTCCAGACCCGCGCTCAACGACATGGGTACTGGCAAACACGGCCGTATCGTGGCTTACAAGAACGACAAGGACTTTGTTCGTCTCGATATGCCGTACCCGATGCAGCACTACATCACGCTGCCCAACATCGACAAGATGTCGTACACCTCTGCGTTCGTCGGTCAGGTATCGGAAATTCAGATGCCTTACAACACGAACAATGCGGAATTCGGCGTCGTGTCTTACTGGGACTTCACGAAGTAAGACACAAACAAATATCTTTGCACAGGCGTCGACAACGACAACGATGTTGTCGGCGCCTTTTGCATAGAAGGAGGCAGAACGATGAAAAAATTTATTGTCGATACTGGCGACAAGAAGTATAAGGTTGAGGCAAGCACATACGATGAAGCCGTTTCGGCTGTGAAAGCAATTCAGCTGAAAGACGAAGCATCACCTCTTCAAACTGTGAACGCGCTGCTTGAGGACGAACGTGCTGCTGTTGACGCTTACAACGTCGCTCTTGAAAATCTCAAAGGCAAAATTCCCGACGAGTCTTACGCAGCAATCGAGGCAATTCGAAACGATGAAAATCGTCACATCGAAAATCTTCAGGCTGTTGTAAACGGAAACGTCACTGAAAAGAACCTTGAAGATAGCGTGAACGACGCTATGAATGCTGACGCGCTTGAAAGATATTTACAGCAAAAACTGAATAACAGAGATATAGAGCTTGTTGCAGAAGCGTATACCGCAGCGAATAAACCTGTTGCAGCATATGGCGACGGTTCAAAGACAACTGCGGCGAATATCGAGCATTTCACAAAATCGATTGGTTATGCTAACGTTAAGCAAGAGCGAGTCGATGGCATGTGGGTTTGCTGGGTAGGTGTCACAGAGTGAGGTGATATATGGCAATCGTAGGAATTCAAACAAATCGTAAGAACCCTCCGTATACGATTGCGGACTTCACCTTTTGGATGCCGCAGTTTAAGCAATTTATGGAGACCGACGAAGGTCAGACGATGTTTGACAATCTCTACGAAATTGCGAACAACAAAATCTTCAAGAGCATTTATGGCTCTGACTGGAAGCTTGCAATGAGTTATTGCATTGCGCATTACGCGACAATCATTGCTCAACAACAGCAGGCGCCAGTTGGAGATACGCTCGACTCTATCGCAGGTGGCGGTACGACAAAGGGCGTACTGTCGACTATGACTGTTGGGGGCTTTTCGAAAACGTACGACATCGATAAGACAATGAGTTCCGATGACGAAGCAAAGTTCTGGAACCAAACGTCTTACGGCGCCGCGCTTTGGGCGCTTCTGAAAACGAAGAACGTTGCAAGCATTTTCGTTGTAACGTCCCATCCTATTCCGGGGGCGAACTGACATGCGAACAAATCATCTCGTCGACCCTACATTTTTCTTTGACGCAATCGAGGAATTTTCGTTTAACTATCCGATTTACGTCGTCAATAAAGCGGGCGACGTGGATGAGTACGGAAACACAAAGTTGAAGTACGAACGAAAGACAATCCGAGGTTCGTTGCAAGTTCAAACAAAGCGTGAAAGACAGTCGAAAGACGGCAACACTGCTGAGGTGCGGTATATGTTCTATTGCAAGAGCCTGTATCGTATAGATGTTGGCGACATCATCGAGTATAACGGCGACTTTTTGAGATGCAATGAGACGCATCCGTACGATGAATACGGTTGTCGTGAGGCAGCTCTTACAATGATACAACTTGCCGCATACAGAGACTTCGCTGACTACATCAAATATTTGAGAGGAGAGAAGCTGATATGAACACGATTGCGGACATCAACGAACTCAATAAGCTCGTACGCAATCAGTTGATTACTCAAGCTGAACTTCCTTCTAACAGAGTTCGTAACGCGCTCACAACGTACGGAGCAACGCTCGATAAGCTTTTAACGAAACAAGAATTTGACAGTGTTTGTCCTTGCGAAGAGCTGATGTTGTTCGAACTCAGAACTCGTGAAAATGACAGCGACGTAAGTATGACCGAGGTCGACGATACGGTGTCGTTCTATAAGTCGTATACGCTCTACATCATCTTGTATGGTGACAACGCTGCGACAATCATGAACAAGCTCATCGCCCGTTTAAGAACGCAAGCTGTACGGCAAGCACTTTACGAAGAGGGTGTATACATCGAGGAAGTCAAAAATGACTCGAGCGTAAATGAGTTTAAGAACGATGTGATGTGGCATAGACACGACACTGAAATTCTTATCTCGTGCAAGATGAGTATCAAGCAGGTAACGCCTGACGAGGCATTCGAAAAGGTCGACCCTGTCAATACAATTTATGAAGGAGACGAAAACAATGAATGACATTGATGTAAGACGTTTTGTCGATATCAATATCAAGCAACACGTGGAGACACAGATAAGCGGTACTCGTGACACGCTTGTGTTGTACACACACGAAGGAACGCTTGGTAAGATATCTGGCAACACTGTCACAAGTATCGGTGACAATGAAATTCTTGCTTCGTGGGCGGCCGCAAGTGCAGTTTACCCTGCGCAAACATTCCCCGATACGAACGCATATCTGTCGATGTACTTCCAGAATGCGGGTGCAAGAGTTGTGGTCATCGAAGGAGTGGACTATACAGATTTGACCGCGGCGATGATTAAGTCTCTCGACAACAAGTTCATTTTGGTCGCACAATGCTCGGCTAAAGCGAACGTCGAGCTTGCGTATGCTGCGCTCAAAAAAATCGCAACAACTCGTGAAACCGACAAAGACGTTTACGGCGTAAACGAGAAAATCATCTTTGGTAGAACGATGACTGCAACAGATACGGACGTTATTACGAACTTCGCTTCGAAATACTCGAAGGTATATGGCGCGGAGATGACGATGGCGGCGTATTTGAGTGGCATCGACGTTTATGGCGTTTCGACCGTGAATGACTACATGTACACTGCCGAGAGCATCGACGAAGAGGTTTTGACAGACGAGCTCTATGAGACTTTGTCGCTCAACAATATCAACGTCGACACATATTTCGCCGGAAACGTTCGTGACTTGGGCGGCAACCTCAAAAACGGTGCGGACTTGACGAACTCTTATGTTCGTATTATTCTACATCAAACGCTCACAGATAGATTGCTCGAGTTACTCGTTACGAAAATCAAAAACGTCGACGGTGTAGGCAAAATCTACGCAACAATCTCAAAGGAGCTTGAAAACTACAGAAGCTGTGGTTATTTGAGCACGGACAAAGTATGGACAGACAAGACGATGACTGTGACCGCGAACGGAAAACAGTACACCATCATCGAAGAGGGAACGCCCTTAACGAATGGCTACTTCGTGCAAGTGTTGCCGATGTCTGCGCTCACGGAAAATGACCGTGCGGCTCGTAAAGCTCCTCCCATATACGTCATTATCGCCGACCAGTATGGCATTCGCGCTATTACGGTGAACGGCGAAATCATTTAAGGAGGTCGCAAAGATGAGATATTCTCTTGCAAACTATATTCTGTCTATCGCATCGAACGATAGCAAAATCAGTCAGCTTTTCAAAAATGTTCAAATCGGCGGCGAGGGCGACGCTCTTTCGACAATCAACATTCAGACAAGCGACAGACTTTGGGAAACGGACTCGTTCGCAACAGGCGCTTGGGTACACAACAAGAACCTGAGCCGTGTTGGAACTTGCGAAGTTTCTATTAGTCAGCTGAGTGATGCGGTTGCAAAGTTCAAAACGTTCGTTGCATACTTCTACAGCGAAAGCGCGGACGACAACATCGAGGGCGTGACACTCACGCTCAGCGACTCCAACAACAAAGTCATCGCTACATGCGAAGACTGCTACCCTGTGCAAGTTCCTCCTCAGGAATTTGCGGCTAAAGCGTCAGAACAGAGATGGCAGTTCACGTGTGGTCGCATTACCTACACGTAATCTGCTCTGCGAGTTCTCTTATTTATCTTGGGCGGTCCCGGGTGTCGAAAGATGTCCGGGATTCGTTCCGTTTACTTTAAGATAAACGAAGTCACTAGTTTAATTCTGGGACACTTTTGACGTTTTATAAATAATTCCTATTAAACATCTTGCGAAGTGTCTCAGAATTAAACTGGTGAACCCATTTTGACAACGATTGATTGGAAAGTAACTAAAATTAAACATGACAAAACCCGGAGGTCTTCCGGGTTTCATTTTGTTACTTTTTACGTTTCGTGAACAGTCGTTTGATTAAGAAGTAAGCTCCAACACTCAGGCTCACAATGAGTGCGACAACTGCAAGCCAGAAAATTGCATACATCATTCTTCGTCCTCCGGAAACATGTCGTTCCAGCATGTGTTGCAGATGCCGGTTTGAATGAGCTCGCGCTCTTTAGGTTTGAGGTCAGGAAACAGATGCTGAATTTTGCCAACGCCTGCTTTGTAAGCCATGAATGCCGTGTCATCGACCTCGAGTTTGTTGATTTTGCCGCAAATCGGGCACTTTGCTTCGTAAATCATGTTACGCCTCCTCGTAATCTTCGCAATCGAGTTTTTCACCGCCTTCGAACGGACACTGTCCACAGCAAGCCGAAATCATACAAAAGCCATTGCAATCGTGATAGCATTCAACTTCTTCGTCTTCGCATACAAGGTCCATGTCTTCAGCGTCTTCACATGCTCCGCCTGTTGCGTTAAAAATTCCGTCACTCATTTTACACCTCCTTGAAGATTGTATCTTTCGTGCACATTTCCGCCGTTTTGTCTTCTCTCAAGCGAATGTACACAGGATGTCGTAAGCTTGTTTCCGTAACTTCTTGACATTTGACTTCGATGACCGAACCTTTAAGTTCAGACCATCTGTCACGCCACATGTTTCTCTCAGCGTCCGTTCCGCAATTGACTTGCGAAATGTGCTTGATGTTACCGGTCGTGGGGTCGTAATAGCCAATCGAAAGAGCACCCACAGTATCAATATATTTGCCACGTCCTTGTACGTAATCGTATACGACAACATCTACTGTTTCGAACTTCTTGCATTTGAGCGACGCGCCCATGTCACGATACGTTTTCTTGAGTGACTTAACGACGATGCCTTCAAAACCTGCATCAATCGCGTTTTGCATCGCTTGCTCCTGTTCTTCGATAGATTTGAAGAAGTGAGCGTGCTCGATAGTGTTGGGTTTGAGCTCGTCGTCGATAAAATCAACGAGATGAACGAATTTGCAATCGATGAGCTCAACCATTTTGATTGCGTATTTGAGTCTCTCAAGATAGGGTCTATCTTCAAGACAAACGCCGTCATACCACAAGCAATCGAAAATTGCAAACTTCGGAGGCGTCTTTTCGGAAAGCTCTATCGCACGTTCGGGTAACGAATGCAGAATTCCGACAATTGTGTTCCAATCTTTCTGGTAACATTCACAGTCCAACACTGTGTACCCAAGGTCGATGTGACCTGCGATTGCGGAGATAATCGGAAGTTTGTCCTCGTTTTGCATGAACTTGCTCGTCTTTTTCGAAATTCGTCTGGATGTGCATGCAGCCTGATGTTGGTCGAAATGAATGAGCATTCTTTCGCCGTCATATTTGGGCTGAGCAATCACAGGTTCGAACCTGTAAAGCTCGTTAAGCCACTTTTCTTTGTAGCCGCTGATGTGGTCTGCGTGATTGGGTTTGATTTGCTTTACGTCAATCATCTTTTGTACGTCTCCTTCGCATGTTTGTACTGTTCGATTGTAAGTTCGCCGGATTCGTTCGAAGTAAGCCAGTATCTGACTCCGCAACGAACAGTCATTCCTGCGACTTTGCCTTTGTTCGTATACTCTTTCCCGTAAGACTTACGAATTCGCTCAACATCGAGCATGAGCAGTTCATACATCTTCGGGTCCATCTCCTCTTTTGTCACAATAAACGTTTTGTCACTCATGATTGGGTACTCCTTATCTTTATTTTGTATTTATTATATCACACTTTTTCTCAAAAGTAAACTACTTTGATGTACTTTTTACAAAGTTTTTCAAAATATTTTTCAGAAAAGAGAAAGCAACCGAGACTTAACGTTTCGGTTACTTTCCAAATAAAGATTTGGAAAACGAATTCACACGTTTAACTCTGAAACACTTAACGAGAAGTTTAATAGGAATATTTATCAAACACACAAAGTGTCTCAGAAGTCATCTGGTGAACTCAGAGTATCAAAAGTAAACAACGTTACCACGGAACATCATCATCGTCCTCAGAGGGCTCAGAGTGTTCAGCAAGTGTTGTCGTGAATGTATCAGGTGGTGTGAAGACAACATCGAGCTCAGCATCGAGTGTTGGGTCAACGCATTCATCGACTTCGTCGATTGTAATCCACTTGAGCCATTTGCCGCATTGCTTACAATATGCTCCGATGTGTGGACCCTTTAAGCGAATGAGCGTTCCTGCATTAGGATGTAGCTTACAGCAAATCATATTCAGTCCTCCCAAAATTTAAGTCGACGATGTAAGCAATTCGCATACGACGTCATGATGTCGATTTGCGACATAAGCAACATCTGCTGCACAGTCGACAATTTCGAAAACGGCTCACTCAACACAAACGTCTTGAGCTTGCTGAGACGTTCTTCGAGTTCATTGAGCTCGAGTTCGACACGTTCTTTTGCGGTTGTCATGCTTTACCTCCTTTTGCATTGAAGTACTCAACGCTAAGTTTTTCAATCAAGTCAATGACGTCTATGACAGAGTCTGCGCACAAGTAAATCGCGCCCATTTCGGTGAAACGTCTCGCCCACTTCTCCTGTGTTGCACGAGGCTGTCCGCCAGGACGTTTGACTTCGATTTCAATGTGCTTGCCGAAAATGACGACCCACAAATCAGGTAAGCCCATTTTGTATGCGAAACCACCTGCTTGACGTCGTTCGACGTAATTGTCAATTCCAGAAGCTTTGAGCTTTTTGAAGTACGACATGATAGAGTTTTGTATCTCTTTTTCGGGTGTCATATATTACCTCCTCGTATTGTTTCTTCATAAAGTTCTCTGAAAACGCGTTCACGTTCTTGAGCCTTGATGAGTGCAAGCTTTACCTGTTCGAGCTCAGTCTTGAGCTCCTCGACAGCAGCATTGTCGACTTTTACAACTTCTTTTACGACTTCTTTGACAACAGGCTGCGCTTAGATTGTCATTGTTTCAGCGGCTTTTGTCGTGATATCGAGCTGTATGCAAAGCGCCTTTTCGATTTTGCGCATAACGCGGTCATCAACTTCACCAACGTAACTGCCGAGCCTGTAATGAGACACGCTTTGTACATGCTCGCACAAAATCGTGCCATACACAGGAAGTCCTTCAACGTTGAGCTCTACATGCGTAGGAAGCGGTTTCTTGTCTTTCGTCGTTAACGGAACGACAGTTACTGTCGGCGAGAACTTGTTGCAAGTTTCGTTCGAAACAACGATGACAGGCCTGCCGCCTTGTTGTTCGCTTCCGGTTTGCTCTTTGAATGTCATGTAGAAAATCTCGCCTCTATGTATTTCGCGTTCAAAAGTCATGCTGTCATCGCCAGGAATGATGTTCATTTTGTGTTCTCCTTTATGTGTTCTAAAATTCTTTGTTCGTCGTCATCGATAGGAATGATTTCGATGCGTTTTCGTTCTGTGTCGACCATAACTTGTACGTATGCATTGTCTTTAATGCCAATTAAACGCAAATATGTCGACGGAATGTGTGTACGGTTCTTTTGGTCAAGTTTCGTTATGTCAGAGAGCCACATCGTCAAAGTCCTCCGGCTTAAAGAAGCCCTTTTCGATGAGCTGTTCTTTCGTCCAGCCATTGCCAAGATAATACGAGATGTTCGACTTCATAATCGCACGTTTTGTCGCCTCAGTCTGACGCATCTCGTATCGAGTATCGACCTCAGCATGAATGTTGAGCGCATCGAGTTCATCAAGCAACTTTTGCTTTTCTTCAGGCTTATCGAGCGTCTTCAAAAACTTTTGCTTCCACTCTTCGTTTGCTCGTACAATTACGCCCCAATCAATCTCTTGACCGCAACACGGACAGAAGTGCCAGCTGTCGTTTGCGACAGTGAATGGGTACGCGCATTTCGCACATTTATACAGAATTTCGTACCCACAGGTTCCCATAGAATATGCTTTCGGTTTAAGTTTCATGATGCTTTCTCCTTTCACGTGAGGTCACAGAGTTAAATCTGAGACACTTCACGACGTTTATAAATAGAATATATGGACTTCAGAGTTTGTATCTCACGTATTCAATGATGTTATGCTGTTTAATCGGCTTTTTCAAACCGAAACAACGACATTTGAAGAACTGCTGAGAATGGTCGAACGTTTCGATGACGTCTTTCTCATTGACTTTGACTTTAAGCACGAGCACATCAGTGTTGCCGTGCATATACGCGAACTTCAAACAGTCTTGAGCTGTCTCGCACATGTAGACGATGCCTTCGATGTTTCGACATTCGATGCCTTTATCAAGTATCTCGATGAGATTTTTGAACGGCGTTGCATGATAGTACGTTTTCATTACTCACCTCTCAATTCGTTAACTCTTGCAAGGTCTGCTTGGAACATGTCTTCATTATATTCGATTGTTCCATCGAGCGCTTTACGCATGTTCATGTCAAGCCAGTTTCTTTGGAAGAAACAGTAGTACAACACTTTGTCTGCTTTTTGTCCAAGACGATGCACACGTTTGTGACCTTGTGCGTAGTCTTTGTAAACTGGTGTCGAGAACAAGATGCACTTGTTGTACTCTTGCCAGTTCAGTCCAGTCGAACCGCTCGCAAAGTTTGCGATGATGATGTTCTTCTTATTCGTGAGCTTTTCAGCATCGGACATCTTTGCGTATCGTTCGTAAAACGTCAAGCTTTTGATTTCACCGCAGTAAACGTCGATGTTGTAGTCAAGCTTTTCGCAAATTTCGAATATCTCGCATAATTCCGGAGTATAGTTGTAGAAGAGTAAGTAGTTGTCTTCGTTTTCACTCAAGAACTTTTCGAGAGCATCAAGTCGAGAACGGTCATACCAAATCGCTTTCGATGCGTTTCCGATAAAGCCAGTGCTCAGCTGACGAGCTCTCATCCACGCAGTTCCAGATGTTTCAGCAAAGAAGTCTAAGCTCGGATAGTCAATGTTTCTGAAAAATGGGTTCGAGCACAGACTTTCTGTGTTGTAACGTTTTTTGTCGAACTCGCTAAGATTGATTTTGAGCGACTTCGCAAAGTCAAGAATATCTTTGCCCTTACGTTTTTCTCGAGTAAACATCTCGAATACCGGCGAAACAGGTTGCGAGATGTTGACGAAAAATTTGTCAGGTAAGTCCATAACGTCTTCACTTCGAATTGTAATTGCGTATTGATGCACGAGATTGAAGAGCGCATCAACGTTCTTATACCCAACAATCGGCTGCTGCCATTCAAGCAAACCTGGTACTCGACCACGAATGCAGAAACGTTCAACGAAGTCGCCTTTCGTTTCAGGATAGCCAAGAAGTTTGAGCTGCGAATATAAATCGATGTAGCCTTTCGTAAACGGTGTGCCTGTGCAAAGATAAAGATGAACTGAGTTCGCCGTACGCTCAAGCGTATTTACGATTTGATTGATTGCTTTCGTTTGCTGAGATTGCAGGTTCTTGACTTTGTGCGACTCATCAATTATCACACAAACGTTTTCTCTTCGACAAGCTTTCAAAAACTCTGTGATGTTTTCGTTCAACACTATGCCGGACGACCTTGTTGAGCGTTTGCCGTGTTTGAACAGTCCTTCGTAGTTGATGATGAAGAGCTGCGGCAATGATTTTGTCAATGCAAATGCATCGGGCTCGGAGAACTTGTTGAGAAAGTCAAATTTGAATGTCGAACGACTCGCCCAATTAAGCCACGACCCGGGCTCTGTCACAGGTTCAAGCGCTTTACCGTTTATCGTTACAATCAACACCTTCGAGCAGTTGTTGATTTCGGCTAACGCCAAGCTTGTTGGCGTTTTACTAACCGAGCCCCATGTCAAGGAATAAGCCGAACTTTTTGTAAGAACGAAATTTGTCAACTACATTCTTTTGGAACGGGTACAACTTGTCATAGATGCTCATTTTTCATCACCTCCTTTATTCAAGATTTTCATGCTTACCTCCTTTGGAGCTCTCAGATGAGAGCTCCTACCAATGCGTCCGCAGTGAGTTGATATTTACGAAGTTCGCAAGCTCTGTCAACCAGAGGTTCGGGAAGAGCAAATGTGCAACCGTTTACTGTGAGGTTCATCGTTCCGATAATCTGGAAACCGTCCTTAATGACGATTGTCTGTCCTTTGTATGTAAATTCAGTCTTACCATCGAGTATCGACTGCAAAAATCTGAGACTCTCAAACGGAAGAAGATTGATTTCGTCGAGCACAATTTTCTGACCGTTGACCATCGCCATTTGAAGAGCGGAAGGTCTGAAGTTCGGGTGTCCGTCCTCAAACTTGAAGTCCTCCATCAAATCCGAGGGAAGCATCGCCGAGTGGCAAACCATACAGAGATTGCCGGTCTCCTCCATCGCCTTTGTCGTTTTGCCGGTGCCTTGCGAACCGTAATAGACTTTGAAGCGTTTGTTTACGTGTTTCGTGCAAATGAGCTGTGAGGTTTCGTTCATGATTTCCTCAAACTCCGCACTCTTCATTTTCTCGACGATTGAGCTCGCATATTGATGGTCGACCAAGTTGAAGTAATTCATTATGTACTCCTTTGCCGCTGCCGCTCAAGTGTTGATGCAGTAGTTGCACAAGGTATTCACAAATCTGAAGTTCGGTTCGAATTGGAATTCCGAGAAGAATGCGATGAGCTTGGTCATCACGTTCTTGCTCTTTTCGAGCAACTCTTCCGTAAGCTCAACACTGTCGGAGTTTGTTGCCTCGACCTGTCTGATGATGCGCATCGAATTGTCGAACTGAAGTTCCTTCTGCATGTCCGAGTAGCGTTTGCTCCGGAATACACGAACGAGTTCCTTGAACTGACCGATCGCCACGGGATTGCTGATGATTTCCCAAGACCCGTTGTGAGTCGACCAGACCGTTCCGTCTTTCTGAATTTGAACTTTGAAGTTTTTGATTTGCATAGTGGTGTTCTCCTTGTTTATCTTTATCTTGTATATATTATATCACATATTTTTTCGAAAGTAAACTACTTTTGAGTACTTTTTTGAAAGTTTTTTCAAAAATTTTTTCGGCGACCTTTTTGAGGTCGCCGACGAATTATTTGAGCAGGAAGCTTAGTGCAACACAGACTTGGTCAATCAGCTCTGCTGCATACCTGCGAGTGTAGATACGTTTGATGCCTTTGCAGTAAGTTTCTGCGTATTTGCGGTTGCTGTCCTCGAGTATCATCACAGTGTTGGGCATGTTGAAGCGTTTGAATTGTTTACCGCTACGACCTTCGGTCGGGTCACTCAAAGCGTCTCCATCGAAAAGCACGATGTTGTAGTTCATCGATTGACGGTCCTGAACTTTCTTGATGATGCCTTCCGCGTAAGCAGGAATGTCGTTGCTTCCACCGCAATGAAGCTCTCTCTCATTCTTTTTCTTAAGCTCAAACTTCGTGTTCATCGTAATCAAGTCGAACGTGAAGTTCGGTTCTTGCTGTTCGAGTTTTTTGAGCGCGAACAGAAGTTGATTGACGATTGTCTCATTCGAGTCGAACGAACCGGAGTTATCAATGAAAAGATTGAGCTTGATTTTTGAGAACTGTTTGACATTCCCTTGACGATTTTGCTGAACGAACCACTTGTAATCGTCTCTTATAACCGAGCGAGGGTCAAACACACCCGAGTAAGCGTTTATCGCAGACGCATTCGATTTAGTCACCTTCTTATTTGCAAGAATGATGTTCGCCAGACGTTCCTGAACTCCAGGATTGACGTAGACTTGCGAGTTCTCAAAGAGTTTTTTCACCTCTTCGTCCGCCGCCCTCGTGATGTTTTCGAAAAGCTCTTGAAGTTCTTCGTCTGACATTTCGTTGAGTTGTTCTTCAAGTTGTTTTTCGCGAAGCTCTTCCGGAGAAACTTCCGATTGACCAACACAGTTGAACTCTGTTTCGTTCATCTCATCAGACTCCTCAGCATCATTGTCATCGCCTGCGTTCATGCTCATGCCTGTGTTGTCGTTTTTCTGTTTCTCTTCGTCCGCCGCTCTCGCCTTCTCTTCGGCTTTTCTTTGTTTTTCAAGTTCGTCCTTAAGGAAGTCCTCTTCAACTTCACGGTAGAGAGCAATGATTTCGTCTTTGTAATTGTAATACGACCAGTAACTAGAGAACCTGTGAAGTTTGCGATATTTTTTAAGAAGTGCAGCGACTTTGATGAGGAAGCGTGGTTTGCCGAGATGGTATCTAACGAGCGAATACCAAACGGAAAATGCAGTGTCGTGAGCAGGTTCTGTTTTTCCGTCCCAATCATTGACGAGCATGAGTAACTCTTTGAAGTCCACGCCCTTGTAATAGTTCCGGCATATCGACTCAATTCTCTCATCTTCAAATACATTCACGATGTTGTTCATGCTGAGCGATTTCGGAGTAATGAATGCATGGGAGATTTCGTGGTATGTAAGCGTTCTCGTAAGACGTTCTATGTTTTCGTCGTTGAGCTTGCTCTCAATCTTAGTCATCACGTTGTTGAGCATCGGGTATGAGATGTAAGCCTCGTCATCCATCGGTACGTAATACGAACCATTTTCATTCGTGAGTTTCAAAGGCACGTTACGTCCAATGTAATAGCCGACCGGTAAGGTTTTGAGTATATTCTCGATTTCAATGAAGGTGGGAAGCATCTGTGTGGTCTCCTTAATATCTTTATCTTGTATATATTATATCACATATTTTTCTGAAAGTAAACTACTTTTGAGTACTTTTTGAAAAAATTTTTGAAAAAATTTTCGCCTGATATACGCAGTATATCAAGCGAAGGTGCGTGTATACGTACATGTGTACGCATGTGTACGTTACGTGATGCCTCCATAATACTTTAATGCGACACGCATGCATGCGACGAAACCATCTTTTGTCGTTTGATAGCGAACGTTTTCATCTTTCGATTTTGCGAATTTGAAGCTCTCGATATCGACTTTTGTAGAAACGCAATGCTTGTCGACTAACACTGACTTGTTCGAAAACGCCAAGTTCAATTGAGCAACACTCTTGTCAAAGTCTTCAATCTCGTATCGTTCGACAGTCACAGACTTCTGATACATGCCTGAGAGCGCAGGTGTTGCAGAACAATCGATGAACACGCTCTTTTTAGGGGCGAACGCTTTGAGTTGATTGAGTCCTTCTTCAAGCGATGCCTTGAACATAATCTCTCGAGAAACGATGAGCTTTGTCTTCTCGGCGTACTTGACTTTGATTTCGTGAGCCTTCCAAAGGTCTCCCTCTTTGTTGAAGAATATCGTCGAGTATTTGCTGTCGTAAGAGTCCGCGTCGACGACATTTTCATCGTTGAACGAACGTCCATATACCATATTGCGACGGTCCATAAACACAAACAACACCAGCATCGAGAATGCGTCCACGATGTCATCGTGTTCGACAAACGGGAAGTTGAGCAATCGTTGTTTGAGATTTCGCAAAGCAGGCGAGAGCTCCCATTGTTGAGTGAGCTTGTTGAAGACCGTACGAACAAAGACGACGTTTCCGGATACCATATAGAGCGATGCAGACTCAAGTCGTTGAAACTTAGAAGCCGTTCCAGGTTGAAACGCTTGCATTCCTGCGACAGTGTCTTGAAGCTGTTGCAAAATCGGCGAACCGTTTGCTTTGTCTTCTATCACTTGTATTGTGCCAGGGAAGACGTTGTCGATTTGCTCGACGTATTCGACTCCCTTTGTGAAGCCCATTCGTTTCTCTAAGCAATCTGTGATGTAGAGCGTTCCACGAACTCGATACCCAAGACACGACCCTAAGAAGTCAGACGTATCTTTGTCTTTCACAGGGAAGTCGTGTGATGCGAATGTGATTTCGGCATTCTCAACACCAGGCGTGTCGGGCATGTCCTTTTCGATAATCATGTCCGGCTTAATTGCAGTCTTATCGGACGCAATCGGGTTTTGCAAGTACTGAGTCTCGAAAATCGTTTCACCAACATCGGCTCTCAATGACTCGTAATTGCCAAAACGTTCAGGCCACAAGAAGTCACCTTTTTTGAGTCGTTTTATTTGACCCGAGATGGGAAACACGATTATTGTTTCGTGCTGGAAAATTGCAGGCAGCGTAATGAACACGTAACGAGCCGCAAGCTTAGGCTCGTTCATGATGTGACCCGCAATGTCGTTTGGCGCGAGTCTTTGCTGAATGTTCATGATGATGCACTTGTTGATGTCGTTGATACGAGAAGGCATTGTATTTTGGTAATACGCCCAGGCATTACTCATCTCAGCTTGGTCTTTACGAGCTGTTTCTGCGTTCGTCAAGTCGTCGTTGATGATGATGTCGCCGCCGTAACCGGTAAATGCGTTTCTGTTCATCGAATACATCTCAGCGCCTCGATTATCGACGAGCTGTCCTTTCGCATTTGTTACGAGCTCAATCTCAGGAAAGAGCTCACGAAACTCTGCAGAGTTGAGAATTCGATGTCGCTTAGTGTTCATCTGTGTTGCAAGTCCGCCAGTGTGTGAAACAGATGCAGCTTTGATTGGAGCGGAAAGCCATAACCACGTCGGACCGAAGACGTTGAAAATCATCGATTTCGTGTGTCTCGGAGGGACCATCAAACATAAATTTTGCTTGTTTTGACGAACATCTAATATGTTAACGTCCGGTCCGACTTCAGGTATGACGATTTTTGGAGCATCGTAACCGACCCAACCTTTGCACATATACTGAAACACTTCGCAATAATACTGAATAAGCCAACCATCAACGAATTTTGATGGGTCTGCAACATGCCAGAAAGCTTTCACAAACTCGTAAAAGCTTTTGCGATATAGCGTTCTTCGCAATGCTTTTTCAATCAGGTCCATACTTATGCCTTAATCTTTCTTCTTGAATTCAATGACTTTGCCGTCTTCTGCAGGTTCTTCAGGCATGTTCGTGCCGAAAATACCGAATGCTCTGCAAAGCGTCGACACAACACTTGCAACATGAGCGTTCGACTGACACTCTTTAATGACGTCGCGCAACATTGCGTGCCGCTCTTCGAGCTGAGCTCTCTGATTGAGGGTGTTATCGATGTCGTTCTTGAGCGAATGCGTGAAGCCTTCAAACTTCTTTGCTTTGTCGCTCTCGTTAACGAGCTCGATGAGTTCGTTCTGTTCTGCTGTGACCTTGTCGATATGAGAGAGTGTTCTCTCCATTTCGTCCGCGGTCTCGATGAGCATGAATGTGAGGTCTTTTTCCATTTTGGGTTCTCCTTTTGATATAATTTACTTATGAATAAACGAGGTTCAGATTTGACTTCTGAGACACTTTGCTGCTTTTATTATTATTCCTATTAAAAGACTTGCAAAGTATCTCTGAGTTAATCTGGTGAACTCGTTTTATCAACGATTGATTGGTATGTAAACGAAACTTACGTTTTGACATTCTTTTTGTTCTCGTAGTATCTTTTTCTTGCTTCACTCATTTTTCGTTTTGTTTCTTCGCTATGATGCGTACCCGCACGATTATTTGAGTTATACACGCCTTTCATACGTTTACTACGAGCTTCACATACTTTGGCATCAAGCGTCCAATGTTGACCGATGGGTCCTTTGTTGCCGATCGCACGTTTACGTTGACTTTCTTTATTTTGTTCTGTATTAGGACCTTGATATTTGTACGCTTCATTTTGTTTATGCGTACACCATTCAAGATTATCCGCCGCTGCATTCTTTTGATTGCAATCTTTATGATTGACTTCAGGTAAATTGTTCAGGTTTGGAATAAATGCAATTGCTACAAGCCTGTGTACAAGCCACTTTTTATAACACGGATATGCAACAGCATGTCCTCGATACGTAAACGTAGGTTCAATTATTTCGTGTGTCAATGCGTTACGAAGTCTACCAAAATTTGAAACTTCGACGTTCTTTGCTATACTTGATGCCCAACATTCTGTCATAACTTACCTCGTTTAAGTGCTTCAATTAACTCGTTCTTTTTCATTGTGATAATTTTGTGAACACGATAATCATAAACAGAATACGAATATTTTGTCAAATCATCAATATCTACTATGGGTTGAGGTGAGCAGCGACAGTTCGGGTATTCACCCGCTCCTCCTACCATTCCGTCGAGCTCAGGTTTTGCGTGCTTCCAGAATACAATGACACCATTCATCTCTCTATGCGACTTACGTGTTCGCCTATCGTTCGATGCGAGCCAGATATACGCAACACTGCCGAGCTGTGTTGAGCGTTCTTCGAGAATTGCCGTTTGCAGCTTCGCAGTTTCAGTTCGAGCAATAAGAGCTGCGTTTTTGTGACCGTGCTTTTCGAGTTGCATTCTGAATGAGCGACGACCAATCGAGCCTTTTGCGACTTGTTCGATAAGCGTCGAAGTGTATTTATGCTCGAGCACTTCAAGAAACTTGCTCGGTATCGATTTTATCATCGTGAAGTTGTGCTTTATCGCAGCGGTCATGTTGTTGTACTCATACTCTGTGAAAGATGTTTTGAGCGAGATGTGACCGCTTGCTCGAGCAGCTTCATAATACTTGCGCCAAACGCCTTTCGTTCCCGACAAACCTTGCTTGGCGAGCTCCTTCGAAAATTTCGCAGCAAAATCGTCGAATTGCTTCGACGATTGCAACTGCAACACTTTCTTCTTTACAGGCTTTCTGTCACCTCTCGAAAGAGATGCGAGCGTAGTGTTGGTGAAACACTTTTTGAAGAGCGTCCAGTAAATTTTGTTGATTTTGCGTTCGACTGCTTTTGTCATAGTATTTTCTTCACCTGCTTCATTTCGATAAACTCCTGTATGCGTTGATACGAACGACGAACGTAATAGTCATAGTCGATGTGCTGCATCGCCGCATTTACAGCAGACTCGGACAAAATCTCCGTATTGTGAACGAACACGTTGTCCGGAACATTTTGCAATGTACTTTTCGGAGCTCGACTGTCGGGTTTGTGCTTGTATATCGTCCAACGAACGTCGGGATTGTTGTATGCGAATGCTCGACACACGCTTCCAAGACGTTCGACCGTCATCTCATTTGTGCACAAATCGAGCTTTTCGATATCAATCCAATCGTACGTGTTTTTCTTGCAAATGAACTGAAACATACGAAGCTGACGTTTGTGCATTTCGATGGTCTCTTCGGGCAAACGATTGTTCATGAAGTAGTCAACAACTGCATGCTCGATGATAATCGGCTCTTTCGCACGATACGAGTCTTCATAGAACGGGTTCTCCCAAGCGTCGTAATGCTTGAAGACTTCGCCCAATGTTTTGATTTTGCCGTCCTCTGTGCGATACACGTAATTGTTGACGTCTCGCTGATGAATGTCGTAAACTTTCTCAAGCTTCAACACAAAGCCCGTTCTGTTTTGCCACTCATCGATGATGGCTCGCATTTCGGCTTCCTCAACACCAGGCAGCGCTTTCGCAATGATGCCGTCTGTGTTGCTCTGAATGATTGTCGCCTTTCCGTCAAGCTTTTCGAGCAAGTCGACTAAGAACATTTGGCCGACCATTGTAACAAGCGTTCCTCTATTCGGGTCGTAGAACTTGCACCATTGATTTGTCATTGCGCCGAACACCGAGAGCAAAATCACCTTGTACACCCAACGTTTATTCGGGTCTGTCTTTTTGAGCTTGAGTTGTTCGTGATACATGTACGTGTAGAACTCTTTGTACTCGTCAGGTATCGAACGAGGAAGCAAATCGTAGTTTATCATCACGAGATTGTAATACCCAGAAACGTCGAAGTAATACGCCCAATCTGTGTGATACTTTTTGAGTGCTCCGTGAATGCCACCTGCACCAAGCTTATGTGGCGTTCCGCAAATGTCGAGCGCTAAGTTCTTGCCCTTACGAAAATCTTCGTTTAAGTAAAAGTCCAACACTTGCTGATTTTTCACCTGAAGTGTCGGATAGACTGTCGGAGGAACGTACCAATCTTCGATGCCGTCAATCTTTTCAGCATGAAGAACCATCTCTGCAACTTGCGTCCCTGTTGCATGCAATGCATCAAGCGGAAGTTTGAACTCGTTGATGATGTCAAGTCTCAACGTAAACTCCGACAAAGTGTTGTAGAAGTCGTCGAGCGTTTGGTCAAGGTCGTCTCTGTTATACGACTCAGTCTTAGCTCTCTCTTCAGCCGTCAAAAGTCGAGGTGTATTGAAGTCGACTTCGGACGTCGAGATGTCCTTACCGACAGCACACTCAACCGTTTTTAAGCCAATCATGTGCTGAGACATTAAGTCATACCAATGCAACGTGATATCGAGATACGACTTACGAGAATGTTGAATGAGCTCATCAGACTTCTTTTTGATGGCGGGCGAACTACGTCCGCGAACAACTTCTTGCAAGATGTAGTTGTCGTAAAACGCATTGTTGTGACCGACCCAGATGCTTTGCTTATTTGCTTCGTAAAACTTAATCATCTCTGCTAAATTCCACGTTTGAAACACCTCAGCATCATCGTCTCTCAAAACGATTGCTCCAAGAAGCGTATCGAATTTGAAGACCTCAAAGTCGAAAATGACAATGTTTCGTCTCATACTCCACTACTCCCAAGTCCATCGTTTCCACGTTCTGTTTGCTCAAAATTCTCAACCAGCTCAACACGTGCATTGAGTGCGTTGAACATCACAAGCGAACACAAACGCTGTTCACGCTCGATGTGTTGTGTCTTGTTCGAGCAGTTTGTCACGATAATATGAAATTCACCCGTATAATCGGGGTCGATTATCGATGTCTGAATGACAAGTCCTTTTGCCGCAATCGAAGAACGAGGTACGAGCATTCCGGCAAAACCTTCAGGAATTGCAACGCCCAAGCCAAGCCCAATTGTTTTTGTTTCGAGCGGCTCAATGTCAAACGCCTCAGGCATAAACAAATCTAAACCTACGTCAGGTAAATGCGACTTTGCCGGAGTCTTGACGTCCTCTCTAAATTTTTTGAACTTCATAGTCAGTTCTCCTTACTTATCTTATATTCATTATATCACAAATTGTTCGAAAAGTAAACTACTTTAAGCCACTTTTCGAACAATTTTGCAAATTATTTTATGAGATACTCGAACTCTTCTTTTGTAAGCCCATCGTATTCTTCGTATGATGTGAACGGGTCGACGTAACCTCGATGACAGTTGTTGACTTTTTGAGGTGTTTCCCATGACCCGCCATACCAAGTGCTCAACACTTGCTCCATCATGTACGGCACAGGCACCATCATGCCTTCAAACGGCATTGCAGCTGTCTTTTCGTACCACGACTTTTTCAAGATGATGAGCTCTCGGTCGTATCGCCAAAACGCCATATTTGCGATGTGTTCAGAGTGTTCGTTTCGTTCATGAACGTCTTTCAAAACCGAATTGAGCATGTCCCAGTAATAGCCGGGAATTCGAGGTTCGACGTCCTGTCCCGTATGCTTTGCGACAGTCTTGATGAAACCTGCGACATCTTCACGAACTTGTAACAACTCAGGCGCATTGTCAAGCGGAAAGATGTCGAGAAACATGCCTTTGTTGTGCGAGCCTCGATACTCACGTTCTGTCAATGCCGTCGTGAATTTGTCACGAAGTTTTGCATGAACTTCAAAGCAGTTATCAGTTCTCGCAGTCTGAAAGAAGTAAGCCGCGCCAAAGATTTGCGGGTCTCGTTCTGCGATGTTGAGCAATCTTGTGTAGTCTTCACGAGGCATTGTAACGTCAACGTCGTCGTCCCACGGTATCATGTGACCGTCTCGAACTGTTCCGAGCAATGTTCCGCCGTCGACCCACCATTTGAGATTGTACTTTGCACAAACTTCTGCGAACGCTTTGAGCAATCCCACACAAACTTGTTTGACTTGCTCAAGTCGCATTTCAACGGGCATCCGTTTTTTGAGTAACTCAATCTTCTGTCGTATCATTTTCGGCCTCCTCGTCTATGTTGAGTTTTGCGTTATGTCGTTTTAATTCAATAAAGAACGAAATCACGATGCATATCATAATGAACGTTAGCAAAAACGCACCGATTATCGCCATTGATTGAAGCAAATGATTTGTGCCATCTAAGAATATGAGCGCAATCGGCAACACTAAGAATAACAGCGCCCAGTAAATCTTTACTGGCTTTGACGGCGATGCGTCAATGTCAAGCTTTTTGTACGAGAATGAACTCACAACATCTGTCAAAGCATCGAATGTCGAAGCGTAAAGCCCGAACATTGTGAGCAGGAGCAAAGGAAGTGCGATGTACCAGAAGCCCGAACCTTTCGAACAAATCAACTCGATGATGCATTGTGCAGGTGACGCGCCCGAAGCAATCATTCCTGCAAAGTCAAAACCCGATGCTTGAGCACTCATTCCGAAACCACCGAAAATCGTAAAGCTTGCAAACGTTCCGAGCAAACCTGCTGTACCGCCTTGTAATAACACTTGCTTGATTGTGCGACCTTTCGAGATTTTCGCAATGAAAAATGGAGTCGCAACGCACCAAGCAATCCAGTACGCCCAGTAGAATACCGTCCAGTCTTGCACAAATCCACCCGATACACGAGCAGGGTCTGTCCAAGTTGCCATGCTGAAGAAGTTTATGAACATGTTTCCGATGCCCTGAATGCCATTCTCAAGAATGAACAACGGGTTGCCCATAATGAAGAACAACGCCAAGAGTAATGAGAACAAAATCGTTGTTATCTTTGCGACAATCGAGATGCCTTTATGCCCGACCAACACTGCGGCTGTGTAGATGATTGCGATGATGCAAAGTATTACGACTGAGATTACTGGCGATGATGCAATGCCGAAAAGTTTGCAAACAATAGCAGTCATAAGTGGTGTTGTTACACTAAACGTCGTCGATGTTCCAAGCAACAGTCCAACTACCGCTATAACGTTTGTTGTTGATTTGAGTCCGTTTGCAAGTTTCGGTCGACCTGTTTTTTCGAAAATCGGAAGACACATTTGACCCATGCCCTGTGCATCACGTTTTTTGCGAGTGAAGAACATAAATGCGTATATAACAGCCAACACAAGATAGAACGCCCAAGGAATGAGTCCCCAATGAAAATACGTGTAAGTCGATGAGTTGAGCATCTGGTCTGTCGAACCGGCACCTGTAAGTGCGTTGTTTGAGTTGAAGTAATACGTCCACTCATGCATTGCATAGAACAAAATGTCCGCAGCCATAGTCGATGTAAAAATCAGAATGCCGTACGTTCCGAGCTTCATCGGTTTGTCTGTCTCTTTACCGAGACGAATTTTGCCGACCTTTGAGAATGCGAGATAGAGTAAAAGCAAAAATGCAGCAAGCCCGAACAGCAAATAGTACCAGCCAAACTTGTCGCCGATAAATGTACGAACTGCCATAATGATAGTCTCAGCTTGTGTTGCAAAGATTGTGATGAGCACACCCAATGTAATTACGATTATTGCCGGAATGAACAAGATTGTCTTGTCAAACTTGGCGAGTCGTTCACGAATTTTTTTCATTGTCATTCTCCTTATTTGCTTGCTTATAGTCAAGCACTGTGTCGATTTCAAGCAATGCAGGTTTGTCTGCAACGTATGCACAAAGGTCGAATTTATCGTCATACAACACACAAGGTATGTTGTCAATGTAACATTGCATATTCTTACCGTCTTTTGTCGCTTCCTTTGCGAGTTCATAAAGTTTTGCCATGTCCATAGGCGTCCAGAACGATAATGAACGTAAGACATAACCAGATTTGTACGAACCGTCTGTTATGACACGATGAATTTTACGTCTTGCTGCGCCAGAGATATTTGCGACCCACTCTTTTGCGCAACATTCAGCGTCTTCGCAATATTCGAGATAATACCCAGAACGTTCGATTTTCGTTTCGATTACACTGTCATCTTCGATGTATAAGTCTGCATCGAGCATAACTGTGCCATACGACTTTGAACAACGAGAAAGTCCTTCATAGCCCTTAATGAACGAGATGATGTTGTTCGTACAAAACCACTTCTTGTTGTACACAAGCGTGACGCCGTACTTTTCGTTCAGATAATCGAACATCCAGTACTTGTAGCCTGTAACGACATAAATATCGTCGATGCCTTTAGCCTGAAGCTGTTCGATAAGACGTTCAATCAACACTTCGCCTCGTACTTTGCACAAAGGCTTGGGTTGTTCGTCAGTCAGGTTTTCAAGTCGTTTACCACGACCTGCCGCAAGAATTATTGCGGACTTGATTTCATGTACCATTTAAGGTCCTCCTTACTTTATCTTAGTTCTATTATATCACAATTTTTCTCAAAAGTAAACTACTTTGATACAACTTTTCAAAAATATTTTCAAGAACTTGAATGAAGAGATAGCAAAAGCCCGAGCTTATCGGGCAATTGCATTATTCTTTGTTTTTGATATATCGCAGCACGATGTCCGAGTATTTGTCGGCGTACTCAAATTGATTGTTTGTGTAGTCGCCGTATGTTACGCCACAATTTTGCTTGTAAATGCACCAGTTATACCAGAGCATTCCTGCAAGAGCGGCGTACCCGTAAATCTTATGTCGAGTATCGTTGTCGATGTCTTTGCGAAAGTAGTTGCTCATGATTGTGTTGAACTGTTCTCTGCTGTAGTTGCAATATGTCGCCCACATTGCAATGTCAACATGCGGGTCTTGCAAACCTGCGTACTCCCAATCAATGAGGGTCGGTATTCCCGAGCAACCCGCAAAAATCGCATTGTCGGGATTTGCATCAATTTGGCATAAACAACACTTGCGAGGCAGTCGTTCAATCCAAGCAGCGATTTGCAAGCATCGATTGTACACCTCTTCATATTTTACTCGAGGAGTGTGATTGCGAATTTTTGCAAGCTCGCGGTATCTATCGATGTTGGCAGTCAACGAGAAGTACTCGACGTTCGGTCTAAGCTCAAGTTCGTGAAACTCACGAAGTTTTGTCATGCACGCCATAACGTCGGTTGATTTGTTCGGGTCGCAATTACGAGGGTTTGTGATGTACTTCGTAATTTTCATGCCGTCAGGCGAGATGAAAACTGTGAGATTGTCGTACTCGAGATTGTGCAAAAAGTTGTAGACACGATACTCTTGCGCACGATTGATGAGCTCTTTTGAACCTTTGCCGGGAAGTCGAACTATGTACTTTTTTGACTTTACGTCAATCAAAATACTCGAATTCGTCATACCTCCTGCAGCATCGTCACATATACAAATATCTTCGGGTAAACACCAAAGTATACTTGATATGAGCTCGTATTGTGATTTAGTAAACGTAGGCATTGTGATGTTCTCCTGTTTATCTGGCTTAACTTCTGAGACACTTTAATGAGGGTGTAATAGGAATATTTAGACCTCTCATTAAGTGTCTCAGAAGTAAACCTGTGACTTAGTTTTGATTGTTCAGATACTCAAGATGTGTCTTGATTTCGTCGACAATCGCATACGGCGTGTACTCCGAAGTGTTGAACACGAGTATATGATTTTCCGGAACGTCGAAACGTTCTTTGAGCTCATAAAGCGCAAGCTTAAATGCTTGAGTCATCTCTTCGTATGTGAAGCCCGTGTTCGGTTCGTTCGTGAGTTTGCAACGAATTTCCCAATCCTGTTTGTCGACTTCGAGCAACACAAAGAGTGTGTTCTTTGCATAATCTGCGCCGTCCCATTCGATGTTCCGTTTGTAAAGCTTTGCATACGCGATTTGCGAAATCAAACCGCGTGCTCTGCACAAATACTTTCCGGGTTCGAGATAAAACACATACGGTCTGACAGAGTCTTTGCCGCATTTGTCGATGCCGTCGAGTTCGATGTTGAAGACTTTAAGTTTCATTGAAAATACCCGCCTTCCAACGTTCAATCATCTCTTTTTCGCCCGGGAATAAGAGCTCAAATTCTTCGTTGTCATACATACGCATGAGTTCGGCATACCACGCACTCTTTTTGAAGTCGCAAGTACAATTCACGGTTGCCGCCGTAACTTCTTCGTTCGCATCGTTGAAACGCATAAACGAGTTGCCGAACACTTTATCTGTGTTCATGCCTTTTTTCTGTTTTGCACCTTGACAGTCACAGCCGGCAAGAATGTCCTTGTAGAACAAATACGTGAGCTCGTCAATGTCGCCGCTTTCGTAATCTTCTTCGAGTTGTTCAAGCATTCTGTGAAGACACAATCTGTAGACGAGATTGATTTCGTCGCTCAGATTATTCTCACAACGCATACCGAACGAGCCACAAAATGTATTGATATCGACGACATACACAAACGATGTGGTCTGTCCGTGAATGAGCATGTAACGAGCGTCCTGATACGGAATGCCCATGTCGACGAGCTTGTTGTAAAAGTTTTGCGAGGCTTCGCAAAGTTCGATGGCCTCTTTGCGCAGATTTTCGTCCTGCCAGATGTTGAGCGGAATGATTACGTTGTGCCCAACAGGCTGCGGCATTTGAGATTCGACGTTAAACGCCGCTTTGCGTTGGCGTGTGATTTGCGCAAGACAAACGCGAGATACATTCTCAATTCTGAACGTCATAAGTGCCTGTTCACGAGGCATAGGCAACGCCTTGAATGCGATGATGTTGCGAATTGCTTCACGAACACGTTTGTCGTTTACGTCGTATTCGACGTCTTGCAATTCGCGCCAAGTCATTCTGTAGCAGTTCCACGCATGTCTTGCGATATTTTTGTCATAGTCGACAATGCTTACGTCGACATCCGAGTAGCCTGCCGAATAAGGTGCGAGATTTTTCATTTTTTCATGACCTCCTTAAGTCTTTGCTCGATTGTTTTGAGACGTTCAAGCGTTTCGTCTTTGATTGTTTCGAATGTTACGTTGCCGAGTTCAATTTCGTTATACGCATACTGCAACACAGACATTGCGTCTGCGTACTTTACGATGAGATTTACTGTGTTTTCGCTTTCATCGTTCATCAGTTTTGCGAGTTCCGGAAAATGCTTTTCGAAGTACTTGTCTTCGTAAACTTTGAGCAACGGATAGAGATTGAGCGCGACCTTTACATCGTATGTGATGTCGTTGAGTTCCGTTTCAGGCATGTCATGCAACAACGATTTGAGAATACATGCAAGCATCGACTCATTATCGAGTTCAAATCGTTTGCACAATTCGAGTGTAATGAGCGTCGTAAAAAACGAATGCTCCGCGACGCTCTCATCTTTCAGTCGTGTTCTGTGATTGTACCTCGTAATGTTCTTGAGCTTGTACATTTCGAGGAGCTTTTCTTTGCTGAAGAATAATTCGTCCATCATTCCACCAGCCCATCGAAAGAGTGTACCTGCTTGAACACGTAAGAGTCTTTATCGACGAGCAAATTTTCAAGCTCATTGATATCTCTTGCAACTCTGCCCGTTTTAGCGAGCATCAAATTGAACGGCTTATCGCCGAGTGTTTCGCAGTAGTAAATTACGGGCTTTTGCTTTGCGTACGCATAACCGCATTCCCAAAGCGTGCCCATGTCTTTGTAGTCGGTGATTGCAACAACCAAGTCCGCCTCGTCAATCGCCTTGCAATTGTTGAGCAAGACCTGAGTCATGTGGTCGGTCTCTTTACCGACTTTGAAGTCTCCACCAGCGGTTCTGGGATTGAAGACCTCGAGATTTTTGCGACGTTCGAGGAAGTTTCCTATGCGAGTATGTTCTTCTTCCTGAGCCGGACTGAACCAGCCGCCTGCAAAATAGATTTTCATTTTGTCTCCTCCTTATTGAAAATGCCTGCCTTATAAAGCGCAAACACAGCCATCGCAACACAAGCTATTGTGATAATGAGAAACACGACACCGAATATCGTGCTTGTCGAAATCGCGGACTCAAGTGCGACATGATTTGTTTGATACTCATACGTCCCTTTTACGAGTGCATCAAGCTGACTCACTTTCGAGGCACGAATGACGAAACAAACGATTGTTACGATGAGTCCGATGAGTCCACCGATGCCGAACATCGAGCCAATCTTCAACCGTTTTTTCTGCTCTTGATTGAGTTCTTTCATGATTTGTTCTCCTTTATCTTAAATGTGAATACATGTACTTGAGGTACCTGTAGTCATTGTTCATCCACTTTCGCAAGTGGTCTTCGTCTTTGCTCTGAAAATACGGCGACGTTTCGAACAACTGTCTTATCATATCTTCGTCCGTCGTCACGTTCTCGTAAAGCATTGCAACGATTTGATAATCTCGTTCGCTCTCATCTCGTCCTGCGCCCGGAGCTTTCGAGAACCACAAAGACTGGAATTTTGAGTTTGTAATGTAGAGTCGAGCAGTTTTATTGACCGCCTCCTCAAAGTCGATGTTGTCATCTGCTACAAGCGATTGGGTTTGAGGCTTTGGCGGGCGAACCATAAAGCGTTCGAGGAATTGATTGAGCGCAACATCTGTGCCTGCAGTGTGTTGTATCGGATTGTTGCTTATGTAACGACCGGTTACAGTCACAAATCGATTTGACTTTGACGGCTGATAGTATTCAATGTCGATCTTCGAATTTTTGATGTAGTATGTGTCAGTGTAATTCTCAATCAAATCATGCAAGAAAAGTACTCGCATTCCTTTGCCCGAAAAGCTAAACTCACAATACGCTACGTCTTCGAATAAGTCCAACACTTCACGTCCTCGTTCATCGATTGTGTCAAAATTGAACGGTTCTGCAAAGCAACCATCAACGTCTATCGCACACACTTTACTTGCTTGAATTGAGATGCCGATGCCGACAATTCTTTTTCGAGTCAACATAGGCGACTCCATCAATTCCTCAAGCTTTACAAAGTCTGTCACAACATCAGTTCTTGCTTCGAAACCGTCCGGTTTGTATGGAATTTTCGAACGGTTTACGAAGCAATATCTGAAGTCGTAGTTAACGAGCTCGCAATTGACTATCGACTCTAATGTATCGATAGCACTCATGCGTTACACCTTCAATCCGAGCTTTGCCGCGGCTGCCCAGCTGACGAAGTTGACCCATGCACTTTCGGTGCCGTCGTCTTTTGTCGAAACGTCGTTGTGCACGTAGATGTTCATGCCGGTAAGAACCTCGAGCGCGTCTTCGATGAGTTCGGAGTTCGTAAAGTACTCCTTCGTCAGAAGAGGAACGCCGGGTTCGTCGCCCTCGAATTTGAGCATGTCTGCAACAAAGCGCCGTACGGAGTTCTCGTCGCTGAACGGGAAGTACTTGAAAATCGTGCGATTTTTCGTACCCTTGAGCGTAACCGGCGTCGGTCTCGATTTTGCGTCGAACGTAAAGTCCGTGCCGTCTTCGACGACTTTGAGCTGGAATGCGACCATAAGCTTTCCGCTCGATTTGCTCGGTTTGAGCTCCGCTTTCTTGACTTCACAGAGATAATACCCGTTTTTGAGCTGCGCGAAGCCGGAACTTTCGGCGCTTACGTCTTTAATGTCGGATGCGCCGAGCAGTTCGTCGAGTTGATTGAACAGGTTCTTCATGTCTTTTTCGTTGTTTGCCATTTTGAGTTCTCCTTATTTTTTCGCCTTCATTGCGGCTAATTTTGCTTTGATTGCTGCAAGCTTATCATCCGGCTGAACCGTGACTGTTTCCTGTGCAGACTCTGCAGCGGGAGTCTGAGGAATGTTGTTGTCTTCGTAAGGTGCGTTTTCACTTACCTTTACTTCAACATCGGGCTGAGTTGTGACATCGCCCGTAGCGACCGGCGTTTCCTGTTTCGGTGCAGGCTGAGGTTCTGCAACAGGTGCCGCCTGTGTTGCGTTGTCGAGGTTTGCTTTTTTCGCCTTAAGCGCCGCAAGCTTTGCTTTCATATCAAGCGATGCTGCGGTTTCGGGCGCAGAAGTTTCTTCGGGTTTTGTCTCTTCGGCAGGTGCGGGAGCAGGTGCAGGTTCTGCTTTTGCGGGTTTCTGTTTTGTCTGAGCAGGTGCGGAAGTTTTTGCCGGCGCCGGAATGTCGAGATTGAGTTTGATTGCTCTTGCGAATTCGTCGAAATCGAGCGGAATATCATGAGGAATTACATTTTCATCGACTCCTCTGATAATTCCGAACTCGTTCTCTTTCGGAACGAGCGAGAGGAAGCGTTTTTTCGTGATTTTTCCGTCGGGCTCTTCTTCCGCTGCCGTATAACATCTCAGGCAGTAACGAACTCTGCCTTCAATCATGTCGAGCACTTTGTCCGGAATACGCGAGCTGGGCGCATAACGAGTATGCTCAACACCGCGGCGGTCTTTCGTTGTGAACGTAATGCCGTGGCAAATGAGAATGACGTGCTTGTCCATCGAAAGCAGCTTCGAGATGGTGATGAAGAACTCGTTCCTCGTTGCGTCGTACGCTTTGCCGTAACCAACGTCCGAGACATGCTCGATTTTGTTACGAACACAGTACTCCTGCTCGCACCATTTGAAGCCGTCTTCGAGCAAGTCAACCACAACGGTTTCGTAACCGTCAAAGTCGGACTCCAAAACGTCCTTCATGTCGGCCCAGGACGATACATTTTTATGCGCGTTCGGGTCTGCACCGAACTCGTCCAGCCATTCATAGTTCCCGTCTGTGCAGACGAAGAACGGTTTCGGCGCTTTCAAGGCAAACACAGACTTGCCTACGCCGGGCTCTCCGTAGAGAAGCATCTTGATACGTTTCATATAGGTTCTCCTTTATCTTATTATTTGTTGAGTAATGTCAACACATGCTCTTCGTCTATCGGTTGATAGGTGATGCGCAAGATGTTGAGCGCGTTTTGGATGTCCGTCAACGAATACTTTTTGCGAGCATCGTTGGCTTGAAAGCGTTCGAACATTTCGATTGCAACGACGTTGTACGTGATTTTACGAACGCGCTTGATGTTGATGCTGAACTTTTCGTTCTTCGGATGATACGTGATACGAGCTCTGTTCGTACACCGAACGCACACATTGTCGCCGTCAATCCAAAATTCATACTTCGCGTTCATGAACGAAAGTTCGTCTTTGCTCAAAGCTCGACAGTTATTCGCCAGCGGAAGCTTCGGTTTCGGTTTCCGTGCCATCGTTTTCTACCTCCTTTTCTTGATTGAATGAGTACAATGGATTGTCGTACTTTTCATTGACGTTCACGCAGCCGAACGCCTTAATAACCTTTTGCTTCATATTAAGCGTCTTGAGATAAAGCAAAATCAAGTCGTCGTCGATGTAGTATCGCGAACGAAGATATTCAACGAATTGCATGAGTGTTGTTTCGTCCGCGATTTTGTCCTTAAAATACTCGATGTACAAGGGTTCGAACAATGAATATTTATTCAGAACTTTTGCATAATCTGCATCGGCACATCTCATATCGAGTTCAATGCAATCACGCTTGTCACTGAATAATTTTTCATCTTCGTCCCAGACAAAATCGGTGATAGCGTACAACACGTACGCATTCGGCGTGTGATAGAATATGTCGTAGAAGTCCGACTTACCGTACGACGTCTTTGCGTTTGAGAAGTTGATGAAGAACAATTTGTTATCGACGATTGTCTGAGCCGCGTCCGCCATAACTGATAAGTTCTCGATGTACGAGTTGAGCAAACGTTCGTCGATGTCTTTCTTTGGAAACTCGTGATAGTTCACGTAATTCTCCGTGTTGATTTCATACTCGAACTTCATTCGATTGAAGAACTCGGACTCGTTCTCCATTTTCTTTTGACGTATCGCCGTCTTCTTGATGTTGATGATGCCGACCTTTACGACCGGAACGTCCGGAAACTCGGACTGCAACATGAAGATGTAGCGATAAATCTGGTCAAGATAACCGTCCCAGTCAGGTTCATACGTCGATGTTTTGTAGTCGATTACGACGAACCCTTTGTTTGTGAGCAACAACAGGTCGACTATGCCCACAAAATCGTGATGGTCCTGATTTTGCAAGAACGACTTGAGCTTGCCCGTCACGTAAAGCTCATGCGTTTCGTCTTCCAAAACGAGCTTTTCGTCCGGATTGTCGGGGTCGACAAGAATTTGTTCGAATATCTCGTCTTTGTGCTTGAGATACCCGTACACCATCGCTTCCGACAAGAGCTGCTCTCTTGTGTATGTGTCGCCCTGCTTGAAGGTGCCTTGTTCTTTGAAGTACGAGCTTAAGTCGCATGTGTTGTGTTCGATGCCCCAATGAACTGCTGAGCCAATACTCAGAGCAGGCTTTTCGACTTTCGTCCAAATGCCAAGCTCGTAAGTAAGTCGATAGCTCATAGGACAAGACATTATCTTTGCGAGTTTTGAGTGTGAAAGTTTCATACGATCTGCACCACGCCTTCAAGTTCGAGTTCGTCGATTGTCTTCCAGTTTGTCGAAATGCAAAGCTCCTCGTCGTCATGATAATCGACAACGAACTTCACAGTCTTGTTTTCATCGAACCTCGAACGAATATTCATTTTTGCGAAGTATTCGTTGATGAACGCAACACAAGACTTGTTGTCGCCTTCAAAGAGCTCAAGCTCGTTGATGTCGGCGCCCTCTTGAACGCCTGCTGCGATTTTGAGAGCACGAGAACGGCTTGTCACGGAACTTGTAGTCTTTTCTTTCTTTTCTTTGGGTTGAGACGCAATGTTAATTTGCACCTCGGAGAAAAGCTTTTCGGTCCTGACGAACTTGCCGTCCTTTTGTTTCTGCCACCAGGTTACGTCGTTTGTATCAACAATAAGCGCCGCATCTTCGCAAGCAAACGAACATATGTCGTTCGGTTTGCTCTCAAAAATCTCGGCAAGCTCTTTCGTTTCAAGCAACGCCCTGAGCTGATTGTAGGGAACGCACTCATCGATATCATCGACGACGATATGTACGAGTTCGTTCTCCGTTTTGATGTACGAACAGAATTCGTTGAAACGCTTTTGCGTGAACTTACCGCCCGTAGCATCAATCGTGTAGATGTCTGCCATTTGTATGGTCCTCCTTGTTTTATCTTGATTATATTATATCACATCTGAAACGAAAAGTAAACTACTTTTGAGTACTTTTTTTCAAAAAATTTTTCGGAAAGTTACTAAATTTTTGAGATGACAAAGCCGAGTATCTCGACTTGAAATACTCGGCTTAGTGAGAGGGTATAATTACGACGTAGTCGATTGCTTCAGTTCTAATCAACACAGGCCCATACTTAACGAACATCTTTGCGGTTGCATTTGCGTTGAAGTTATTCACTTCGTCTTGCGTCAAGCCGTCGAGTTCTATCGGGCGTCTGCGTCGATGCAGATAAATTTTGAGAGTGAAAAATTGTGATGCTTGAACTTTCATATCGTTCGTCTCCGTGTTGGCCATGATTATTTACTCCTACGTTTAGTGATAAGCTTGTGCGTTTTTTCGTCACGTACGAGACGACCGTCGGCAAGACGAGCAAAGAATTCCGTTTTGCTTTCAGGCTTGTACGCCTTTCGCCCGGTATCTTTGCACCAAGTTTTGAAGTCGTTTTCTGTTACGCCGGCGATTTTGTAAATTTGCTTGTTCATTCGGTGCCTCCTTTATTTGTATTGCTCGTTAAGCAGAGCAAGTGCTTCATCTGCAGGAAGAGACTCAATGTATGCAGCCTCTTCAGGTGTAAGAACCGGTTCAGAATTCTGAATTCGCATCGTGTTTGTTGCAGTTACGATGTCACGATTTGGCGAAGTCGAAGGTTTGCTTTGTTCGAGTAATGCTTTAATTGCTCCCACACTCAAATCTTTGACGAGAATATTCACATCACGCATCATCAACACAGACGGGTCGCCCATCGATGCGAGCTTCATTTGATTGAGTTCAATAAGCATGCGTATTACTGCGAGCTTATCGCGAGTCGATAATCTGTCAGCGGCAGGAATTTCGCTGTCCTCAATAAGCGATGTGAGATAACCGCCTATCTCGTTAAGCGACATCATCTTTTTCGAGAATTGACGATGATACAATGCACGAGAGATGCGTCTAATCTCTTGTTGAACTGGGAATGATGTAAAAATCTCAAGTGCTTCATCATTTTCAATGTGACAGAATACCGCAGCTGTCGCAATGTTGCGATGTTCAATGTAATGCCTGACGAACTCTTTTGTCTTGACGGGTAAATTATATTTGTTAAGCGGGTCAACAACAAGAGAGAAGTCAGGGTTCGTTTCAAGCTCTTGCTTATATGCAAGCTCGATTTGATTGACATTGTCTTGAGCAATCTGCAAAGCACGTTCTTGTGCTGCGAGTTCTTGCTGTTTTTTCTTGACAGGTGTACGAGCCATGACAACCTCCTTTACTCAAATATATGTTCGTCTCTCCGAACAGTCACTTGTCTTTGCAGGTCGTCAATCCATTTTCTCTGGCGAAAATGCTGATACAAAAGGTCAGGCTCCCAAATTGCCAGCATTCTTATTCTTAGAGACTCTTGGCATTGTTTGCCGGAGTATTCAAGCAAATCACGCCTCATCTCACGGGGATGGAGCTCGATGTTGGAGTCGAACCAACAATTCATGATTACAAATCAAGTGTTTTACCATTAAACTAATCGAGCGTCTTTTGTTTTGAACGACGAACTAGTCTGCCTTTGCCTGTCCTGCCACCAACGTTACGAAATGTGTCTGTCATTGCATGACAATTGGGACAAATCAAAACTATGTTTGATACATGCCAATTTGTATGGTCACCATCAATATGATGCAATTCTAAAATGCTATGACCTGTATAGGGATTAACACCCCTTAAAACCACAAGAGGAACAAGTATCATTTTGTTTTTCAGCTAAATATCGATAAAGCCATACTTTAGCTGTAGCTATGGTCGTTTCATCAATAGATGCTACCCATTGTTCATACTTTGCTCTTGCTGTTTTACGTAAACTTTCTTTTGCGTACTCAGGCAACGAACAATCTCTTTTGGATGCTGATAATTTTACTCGTTCAGAATGTTCTGCTCGTTTTTCAGCCGTCCAAAATCTTTTTTGACCTTCAGATATTTTTCGTTTTGTTTCTTCAGAATGTTTTCTTGCCATCTTGTATTTATTATATCACATTTTTTCTCAAATGTAAACTCTTTTGGGTACATTTTAAGAAAAAATTTTGAAGCAATTTTGAGATTTGCAAATGTATCAAGAATTATTCTGAGGTATATCAGAGAAAACAACTTGTGAGATAATAAGAATATTAAATAAGAGCTGCAAGATGTCTCAGAGTTAATCTGGTGAACTCACGTGTACACGTGCGTATACGCATATATATTATATAGTACACGTGAGTTATTCCAGACCATAACTCCTGAAAATCTTTCGAACGACAAACCAAAGATTATTCGCCTCGTCATTTGAGAGTTTGCATTGAGGCGACACAAGATATTGAGCGAACTCTGTCTGAATATCGACCAACATCAGCTGGAGCTCATGCGGGATGCTCTTCGGGTTTGACTTAATAAATTGCTCACGCAAGTCAGGCTCAGTTTGAGTAGGAGCATCTGGCTCAGGCTTGTGTTGGTCGAGGTCTTTCAGATGTATTGCCGTAGGATAAGACTTTTGCATGGCACTCAAAACAAATTCTTGATGTCGAGCTCTTTACGAGATGCGAGATAATCGCACATGTGAACGAAATGTTGCAACGGGTCGGAAGGAACGGGAAGTGTTACGCCAGGCGAGTAAGATGAAGTGTTCCACTGACCCATGTGCGACTCGATGCCTCGAGCGATAGTGTTGAGAATGAGTTGAATGTTCTTCGCCATGTCGTCAACACTAAGGAAATGCTCGTCGAAATTGAAGTGCGTTCTCACAGCTTCTGCGGCAAGAACAGGATGGTCAAAGCGAGTGTATTGCGACTTTGCTTCGTCGGAGATGCCGGACTTGCGTGTATCGTGCATAATGAGTGCAGCGATCGCACAGTCGAGTTCGTATTCAGAAAGTTGTAACGGATTGGGCGTGCGTAAAATATTCGCGAACAAGCATGCAGCTTTCGTATGACGAACGAGTCCGCCTTGACCAAGTGCATAGTCGGGGTGATATTTGCCCGTAGACGATGCAGGAATGTCGAAGAAGTAGTTCGGAATTGCGCCGATGAGCTCTTCGGTGAGAGTGCGAATTTCGAGGTCTTTGATGTACGAAAGCTCGCGTTTGAAAACTGCGACTTTCTGTTCTGCTGTAAGAACGGGACAAGAGTTGGGTTGCATAGATTTATCTCCTTTTGATGTTGATTTATGCTTTGAATTTGTCAAGCTGAACGTTCGCCTCATGCAAAAGCTTTAAGGCGAAATCGTCGGGATAGCCTTCAAGATAGACGACTCGTTTGATGCCTGCGTTTATGATTTGCTTAGCACATATCGAGCAAGGCTGATGTGTACAGTACAGAGTCGAACCGTCAACACTGATGCCGAGCTTTGCAGCTTGCAGCAATGCGTTTTGTTCAGCATGTATCGCAAAGCAGACCTCTTGTCGAGTGCCGGACTCAATGTGAGCAAGTTCACGCAGACATTGATTTTTCTCTGCACAAGACTCAATGCCTGACGGTGCACCGTTATAGCCGGTCGTGAGAATGCGTTTGTCTTTCACAATTACAGCACCAACTTGACGTCCAGGACGAATGCAACTTGACCAAGTTGCAATCTCTTGTGTAACGCGCATAAAGCGAGCGTCCCAGCGGTGTTGTTGAGCGAGTTCTTGACGCATTTTTTCAAGATGTTCGAACATGTTTTGACCTCCTTATTAGTCTAATGGACCGTCGGCGTATGTGCAATAGTAAAGCGGGTCGCCGATGTTCCAGATATTGCATTGTTTGCATCGATGTAAGTAGAGCTCGTTCTGCATGCGAGAGTATAAGTCATAGGGCAGATAGCGTTCTGCAGATTTGAGCCAATCGTAAAGCGTCAATTTGGGAACCTGATAATAACTCGCAAGCTCACGTACATTACGATGTGTTTCAAGCATGTTCAACACTATGCGTTCGAGCGTGTGCTCACGTCGAGTGTGATACTCGTAATGCATGCGAGACTTGTGAGCGTTCGCGTTCATAATCATGCCTCACATCGTTTGAACGAGCGCAATGAGCTTGTCTGAGAGTTGTGCAACGAGCAATGCGCATGTGCTGAAGTACTCGTTTACGTCGAAAGGCGTGCTGTGAAGTGTAGTTTCGATTTTGTAAAGCAAGTCGTTCAACTCACTTGCAGATGCGGGCATATAGCACTTTCTTTCAGAACGCTCTTTATTGAGAGCAACGAACTCTTTGTCAATGAGCATCTGCTTCATGTCCAATACAAATGCGTTGAGAATTGCGTCGTGCTTGTCACGCAGAATTTGCTTGTCGAGCTTGGCTTGAGTGTTCAAGCTGAGTGCGAGCATTTTGTGAGGTACGAATGTTTTCATATTTGAAGTCTCCTTTCATTTATCTTGATTATATTATATCACATCTTTCATCAAAAGTAAACTACTTTGAGTAACTTTTTGAAAAAGATTTTGAAAATTTATGGAAGTGTAAGAGTAAATTATAATGATTTGTGTGTACGTGCATGTGAAATATGCTCAGCACTAAGCGAGCGGACAAAGTCCAGTCTCTTTACAAGATGCTTGAGCAGCTACATCATCGCAATGCTCGCACCAACCTGCCGCTTGGGAGTACTCACACAAAGGTTCATCGGGGTCAGAACGACATTTGGGACAATACGCATAAAGAGACTCACGAGTATAGACACAACCGCAATACACACAAGTAATTTTTTGACCTTTATATTTGCCTATCATGATTTGTCTCCTTATTTGATGATTTGCAGACGGCCTTTTTTGAATGTGCAATGAATACACGCAACATTGGCTCCACATCTTGAAATGCAGTTCGTGCCGTAAATTTTCTGAATGTTCTTGTTGAACATGTGTTGTGAAGTTTCGATGCCGAGATATTCTTTCAAAAACGGTAAACTCATAAAGAGTTCGTCGATGTCTTCAATATAGTCTGAGCCACAGTAAATATCTTCGTTGACCTCTTTAACGTGCTTTGTTGCATTTACAAGAGCATCGAATGAGTTGAAGATTTGTATGTCATTCTCATCAGTGATTGTGTAAATAATTCCACGTCGATTTTTCGCATTGAATAACGCAGTTTTACCAAGTTCCATATTCTCTTTGCTTGTTCTACACCAAGTAAAAATGTGCTCGCAACGAATTTTTTCGATTTGTGTTTTCAAATCATGATTGATGTCTGCATACTCAGCATTCCATTCATTATGTGTAAACGCAAATGTCGTTGTGAAGTTATTCGTTGCAGATTTGATGCCATACATCGCAAGATACACGAAAATTGTAGTGTTCAACAGGTCTGTCTTCAGCTCTCGCAAGTCTTGCGAAAACGTAGTGTCATAATAATCACCGAGCTTTAAGAACGACTTTGCTACATCCCACGTGTAAAATATCTCGAACATATTGATACGTCTTAAGAAGCCGTTCGTTGTATCTGCGAACTTAACTTCTTGTTTATCATTGCCTGCGAACACGAATTTGCAGTTGATAATACCCGAATATTTTGCGACGTTTTTGTGTTCGATTGTTTGGTCTTCAGAGCCTGTAAGAGATTTGATGTTCTTAGACTCACGATACGTTTTTGCAGATGTTTCCAAAAATATATTATGTGCATGACCTTCAAGCGTGCCTGTAATGAAACGGTCGTTCTCGATTGCATCTAAATCGTTTGACGCAGGCTTGGGTATTACATGCGAAGTGAAACAGCCATCAAATAACGAGTTCTTGCCGTTTTGACCTGCGCCAACGAGCATCACAAAATATTGTGAAAATGAGTTGAGACACACATAACCCAAAATCTGGCACAAATGTTCAAAACGTTCAAGACTGAATTTGTGCTCAGCATCGTGGCAAATATTATAGGCGAGCTCAAAGCAATAATTGTGTTGAGTATCGTCGATTTCGCTCAACATTTGTACAAAATCTTTGAGCTCAATGTCTGCAAGTGAAAAATCAAGCGGCTCAAAGTTGTAATTGAAATACCAACGAACGAGATATTTATTTGTATATGAGATAAGAGTCGAGCCTGTTTTGAGCTGAATTTTTTCGTATTGAAAGAGCCATTTTGCATTACGAAAATCATATACGCCATTACGAAATGCGATACATCCGTCAGGTATGAATTGAGCGTACTGCAAATATTTATTTTCACCGACATTGTCTTTGTTGAATGTGATTGTTTTGAGCACAGCACGCAAATTCATAGTCATCTTGGATACAATCTGCGAAATACGGTCAAATGCTTCATCTGTCAACACTTTGAAGTATTTGTTACGTAAAATCGAGTGCAAATTATCGACGAGTATTTCGGTCGCAGTCTTTTCGTCACAAAAGTTGAAGTTGATTTGTGAAAATTGCTTTGCCAAAAAACCGCCATTATCAAGCTGATAAACTTGACAATCTTCTGCAAGTATAGGCAGCCAGTCTGTAATGGGCCGTCCAAGCAAAGCCTGTTGGTCTATCGTCGAAGCAATCGTTTCAATAGATTTTAACATCTTAAGGTCTCCTTTAAGTTTATCTTAAATATATTATATCACACTTAAATTGAAAAGTACATCA
>ERZ857785.412-NODE-412-length-58570-cov-5.130855_pt1 | contig 58570 bp, 52 predicted proteins | sample MGYA00519763_ERZ857785 | MGnify/ENA primary metagenome ERZ857785 (study PRJEB31778, sample SAMEA3449365) | human gut metagenome | biome: human gut; feature: human-associated habitat; material: faeces | place: United Kingdom | collected 2010/2012 ...
CTTTATCCCGTAGGGAAATATCCTCTACGTTCAACCGGACGACTTCGATTTGCCGGAGGCCCTGAAATAAAAAGAGAGCGATAATCGCTCTCAGTCTTAGATTAGCTTTTGTCGGTTCCTGTGCGGAACAGTACGACTGCAATTTGCCTATATCATCATCGGTCAGACCATCTTTCTTGTGTAGTCTGTTTTGGGAAAATCCTTTTACGCCGTCGGTGATCTTTTGCGGGATCAGTCGTACCCGGTACAACCCGTCTAAGAACACCTTTGCCGAAATCAGGTACTTGTTTTTGGTCGATACGCTGAACGTCTCGCAACCCTGCAAATAACGCTTGTATTCCAAATAACTGTTACGATTCAGTCCGTGAACGTCGGTAAACCGTAAAAAGTGCCGTATCCGTACCGCATATTCCCGGCGGGTGGTTTCCGACACGTCCAACGTGTCAAACACCTGCAGTACAATCAAATCCCGCCGATTCGACGGCAATAATTCTGCGTGATTCATAACTCCGTTGCTGAAAATCGTATTTCGAAGTTACGAAATTAATTCTATGTCTACAAATGTATTCTATTGATATACAGCGTAATAATATATTGTCTGCGAGCATTTTCATAAGTATCTTCTTATATCGCAATAAGATGTACTATGGTTTAATCTTATCTATTTTTCCATTTAAACTAATAAACTGATCTGCAGCTTTTTTTAATTCGGTAGATGCATGACTCCAAAAGCAAACACATACTTTTATGTTTTGCTGCTTTGCAATTTCAATAGCAGGTGCAAAATCACTGTCACCAGCAACTAAATATATTATATCCTTATTTGTCATTTTTGTGTAGATATCTTTTAACATATTTGTTAATATAGTCGTATCGACCTTTTTTTCATGATTATTTAGGTTCCGTGAGTATTTTATTACTTCATAGCCTCGTTGTTTGATTTGTTCCCATAAAGAATCTTGTGGAGGAGGAACTGAACCAACTAACAAAGCTCGACTAACATCATTTTGTGTACCAGCTATAAGATTCGTTAATTTTCCATAATCTATACGGAATGAGTTATCACAAATATTTTTAGTCAGCGCTTCTCTAATCGAAGAAGCTTTACCTTTTTTGACTGCAGAAATGTGTTTACCTTCAATCCAAAGATTCGAATTGTCGACATAAATAAATTTTGCCATAAAAAATAATTTAGTTAGGTATGTGATATATTAAACTATATAAAAATAGCATATTTTTATGAATTATTGAATATTTATGTACTATTTAAAGTGAAATAAAAGTAATATACTATTAATTAAGGCATTAAGATCATAGTTCTGTTCCCTATCTCTCCGCCACGTTGAAAGCCAAGAGGCGACAACGATAGGTCAAATCCTGCAGGATCAAATCCTTGCAGGATTTTTTCTTTTTTGGGGTATCGTCAAAACCAGCGCGGAAAAGGCTCTGAAACAGGTAGCAGAGTATCCAAATCGTTACCTGAAGACCTTACACCCGATCAGGTAACGATTTGTCCGGAATTGTCTTACTTGCAGTCGAATATGGCTGAGAGAATCTGTCGAGACGAAAAACGGGGTCAGTAATTTTGTAAACATTATAATTCCCTTTTTGTATGGACAAATAAACCGGTCTTCTTTCCATTAGATAGAACGATCCGGAATAGGGTATCGAACGTATGTTGGAATATTATCATCGTAAGGGCTATTCCGACAGTTGGATCAATCAACGACTGCAATCTATCGAGATTCGCAAGGAACTGACCGACGAATGGGAACGGCGCGTCGTTAAAAAGGCCGGAAATATGCCGTTTTAACCGGTATCATCACGCTGACGGCACCGTTCGTCATGGCGTATGGGGGTGTATCGGGATTGAAACATCTTCGGTCTAAAAAGTAACGATACACAAAATATAAATCCTTTCTCTCGGGAGGAGATATAAATCAGGGGATAGAGTTGCAAACTCTATCCCCTGATTTATGTTACAGGCCGAATCCGCGTTTTACTTTCGGTCCGGGTTTATGATTTTCTCCAGTAACGTTCGGCTTTAGCGAATCCGATCTACTTTCTTTTATCGTAATACGCCGGTAGCCCGATTTTTGTTTTGCCGGAGCAACGAGATTGATTTTTTGCAGACCGAGGGTTTGTAGCGGCTGCCCGTTCTTGCTGGTACGACCCGGACCGGGAAATGTGGAAGGATCCGGTCTTTCTCGCCTCCTACCGGGTCCGCATCCATTTCCATACGGACGGCACGGCCGAAGAGTACGAGGTTGAGTTCACGACGATTCGCGGCTGTTATCGTTTCGATTCTCGGCGCGGGATGATGACATGGGAAAATGGCGAGCACTGTGTCGTTTCGCTGATGCCCTCGTATATGACGGAGGTCATTTATGAGCCGGTAGCGTGGAAACACGCCTGCGAGGAGACGTATAAGTTCGTATACGCACGTTTGTCCGTTATGAATTGAGCCGACCTCGGATAAAAACGGATCGAAACCGGGTTACGCAGACTTCGTTTATAAAAGCGGTTCTCGTGCAGTCTGTGCTTTTCCCCTTTCATACGTTAAGGCTTTCGTTGTCCGGGGGCGCGGGGACCGGCCGTTCGGTTTTGGCTTCGACTCGGAATAGACTGAAAATTTCCGGTTTGTCGGAGTGGTAAGTTTCTTATTAATAAATTATTATGTCTTGCGCCTTTTTGTGCCGCATCATCTTTTGGCATCAGTTCCGAGGCGGTTTTCCGGTCGATTTTTCCGGTTTTTTTACAGAGCCAGCAGTTCGGCTTCTTTCGTCCGTGTACTGCCGGCAATCTGTTCCTCCAAAGAAGGCTTGGGGCCGTTTGGTACGTTTGGGCGTAACGGTCGGCTTAAAATATGCAATGCGCTACGATATGAAAGTTCCGTAAAATGGCCGATCGGAAGATTGGCTTTCTTTTTATATGTGTAGTATATTATTCAGTAGATTCGATATACGAATCCTTATAACGCTCACCCGTAAGTCTAACCATAAATCCCAATCTTATGAAAAACACCCAAACTTTTTCCAACAAAATGGTCGACCTGACCGGTATGCAGGATTACGAACGAATTACGGCTGAGTTCAACCGCTTGACAAAAGACTATTATGCGAAGGAAAAGAATCCCGTTCAGAGGTTCCGCACTTTGCGCCAAATACGGATCAGACTTGCGTCGGCTAAAAAGGTCTACGAGGTGGCCGGTAAAGAGAGCGAGTATATTATCCGCTTGTTGAAAAACGAAGAGGAGATTGTTTTGATGTTCGCATCCCAGGCGAAAGGTTCGGATCTTTCGCCGACCGAAAACAGAGCCTTACGTCTGAACTGGTCGGGCAAACAGATCGATTTGGTCGAGATCGTCTACGGTCTTTATGTCGGCCGGTGTATCAACGGAGGACGATGCGGCATTCAGGAGATTGCAGCCGTTTTCGAGCGATTGTTCGGTGTCAGATTGCCGCATATCTACAACCGACTGTTGGCTATCCGGAACCGTAAAAACGGACGGACCCCGTTTTTGAAATGGCTCAGCGAGCAGATCGAGCGGGATGCCGACCAGAAAGACGAATAAGTAAGTGACCCGTAATCGCCAAACAGAGGACAGGAGGCCCGAAAAGGGCCTCCTTTAAAAAATGGGATGAGAGTAATATGGTGTAAATAACACTACTACTGCGATTTATCGCTATTTATTAGAAAGTAGTCAAGTGTTAAAACCGCACGAAAAGGCATAGTTCGGAAGGAGTTGCGTTACCAAATCGTTACCGCAATCTCTTTCCGGATTTTGCTTTTAATGTATTGGTTTTCCGTTTCTTGCATCGGACTTCATAACCTCGGATAACTCTAAGTCATGTATCATTGCAAAAAGTTTGAAGAGTTATGGCAAGAAGCACTTTCAAGATCCTGTTCTACCTGAAACGACAAGCCTTGCCGTTTTTCTCGCTCCGCCTTTACAGATAGAAAAGAACTTTGAAAATGCTGCGCTTCATAACTCTAAATTTTCTTGTTAAACAATACGTAAATTAGAGTTATTTGTTGCGGCGAAAACCGATGTAATATACTGAAATACATATAGATAAAATACAAAATTCTTGAAGGCCTAAGGTAACGATCTAGTAATCCAAACCCTTCCTGACCCTGCTTTTTCATGCTGTTTTCCTGCATTTCAGATAAACAGGAAATAGGAATAAATAATTGATTGATAAATATTTATGTTCCATTGTCCCTTTCCCGTTTTTATAGCGTTAAATCACCATTGAATAGGATATTTTTTACCGCCGATCTGCACTTCGGCCACCGGAACATACTCCGGTATCAAACGGACAGGCCTTTTGCCGACCATGATGATACGGCGGCTCACGACGCCTGGCTCCTCGACCTTTGGCGGTCAACCGTGGACAAGAAGGATATGGTTTACCTCCTCGGCGATTTGACATTCTTCAAAAGCGAAGACGTCCGGCATCTGCAGGAAAAACTTCCCGGACGCAAATATCTCATATCCGGCAACCATGACGGCGCTCGGTCAAAGCCTATTCGAACTATTTCCAGACCACGGCACAGATACTCGACCTGACGGTTCGTCCAAGTATGTGTTCCCGGCTGACAGACAACATGGTGCTGAATCTGTGCCATTATCCGCTACTGACCTGGAACCGCAAGCCTCACGGCTCATGCAGCATGACCGAGCATTGCCACGGCAAGCTGGACGAGTACAACCGTCAGTCGCCCGACCTGAGGTTCGACGTGGGAATAGACGGTGAGCTGTTCCGTCGATGCGGAGGATTTATCAGTGTCGAGGCCATGTATGAAGCGGCGATGGAGAAAACGAAAGGCGAACCTTTCGCCCAACATGCCCGGCAGGATTATTTGCCCGAATACAGATAGAAATTAAGGGTTAATTAACATAAAGCAATCCCTGACCTACTTATCGTAGGCCGGGGATTTGATGTTATACTTACTCTGTTGTATCGGGCTAACCGGGAACCTCGGTTTGAACTATTCGGAATTTCCGGACAGTTGCCATAGAAGAACGACTCCTTTCGTCGATCTTCTGCGTCAGCCACACCTTTTTGCATTAGAACGGTTCCTCAATGTGCCGCATATTGTCGAGAAGTGTTTCCCGGATGCCGGATTCGGGATAGATGATGTTTCGTCCGCCGATAACGGTGAAAGGTATCTGCTGTGTGTCCCGTAGGTTCTGCAACGTGCGGGGCGATATATGCAGGTAGGCGCACACTTCTTCTCCCGTGAGATACCGTTCTTTCATGACCGAGGGACGGTAGTTGTCGATGGCTTTCCGCAAAGCCTTCTCCGTTTCACTGATCCGCGAAAAGGCTTTCTTTACCTCTTCGTTTTCGCTGTTCAGATAATCCCAAGACATGACCTACTTATTTTAACCTGACGGAGACAGAAACGGTGAAGGAAGCGACACCTATCGATGCGGCCGTTTCCTTCAGCGCTCTTGCCAGCCGTTTCTTCTCCTCCGGCGTATATCCCGGCAAGGTGGTAATGGCGATGTGCATGGCGTAACCTTGTTTGCCTACCATCCGGCCAACGCTATTTTCCGCGTCGGTGCGGGAAACGCCTTGTCGATGTCGCGCAGGTCTTCTTCCGTCAGGATTATAGCGAGGCTGCGGGCGTTCTCCTCCACATGGGCGATGCTGCTTGCCTTGGGGATGGCGATGACGTTCTGTGTGCGCATCTCCCATGCCAACATGATCTGTGTGGGCGTGGCATCGTGCCTGCGGGCTATCTCCACCAGCGTCTTGTGGTTGCGCAACCGTCCTTCACCGAGCGGCGTATAGGCCATCACGGGTATGCCGTGCCGTCCGCACCACGGGATAAGGTCGTACTCGATGCCCCGGTCGCGCAGGTTGTAGAGTACCTGATCGGCGGCACACTCCTTGCCGTGCGGCAGGGAAAGGATATGCTCCATGTCCGCCACGTCGAGGTTGCTCATACCCCATTGCCGGATTTTCCCTTCCTGCTGCAACTCCGCCAAAGCACGGACGGTCTCGGAGAACGGGTAGTGTCCGATCCAGTGCAGCAGGTAAAGGTCGATGTAATCCGTGCCGAGCCGTTGCAGACTCCGTTCGCAGGCCCGTTTCGTGCCTTCGTAGCTGGCATTGCCCGGAAGAACTTTGCTGACTATGAAAGCCTTGTCACGGCACTCCCTTACGGCTTCGCCTACGAGATCTTCCGTACCGTACATCTCGGCGGTGTCTATCAGCGTCAGTCCGAGGTCGATGCCCCGACGCAGGGCTTGTATCTCCTCGCTGCGCCGGCGCCCCATCTGGTAGGTCCCCTGTCCGAGCGGGCAGACCTGCCGCCCGTCGGGGAAAGTTATCATTCGTTGTCTCATCATGTTCCTTATCATTTTAGCAGGTTCAGTCCCAGCCTGTAAGCGGCATCGCAGTCCTTCGGAAAGAACTCCGTGCGGTATGCCATCTTCTCCTCGCCGGAAAATGCCCCGCAGACATACTTGGAGTAGTCGTCGAACTGGCAGGTGTTGAAGGCGTACAGCAGGCCGGGCTTGGAAAAATACAGTTCCAGATACCTCTCGAATGAGCGCAGGTTGTCCCGATAGCCGCGCTCCAGCATATCCCGTTCTGTCACGTTCATCGTGTAAACGCAGGCGGTTTTCATCCTGTTCGTCACCAGTGTCGGGAAACCTTTCTTATAGGTCAGGTATGGGAAGAACAGCCGTTCGTAGAAAGCGTGGAGCAGGCTCGTTATGGTATTGTAATAGATGGGGGAACCGAACACGACGGCATCGGCAGTCCGTATTTTTTCCAGCACGGGGCGTATGTCGTCCCGAAGGGCGCACGTCCCATAACTCGGCCCGTTTTTCAGCTTGCAGGCGAAACAGCTCTTGCAGCCGGTATAGTGCAGGTCTCCGAGATTGATGCGCTCCGTTTCCACCATGCCCGGGAAAGCGTCCCGGCATCCTTCCAATACCTTGTCAAGGAGCGTGGCCGTGTTCCTGTTCTGGCGCGGACTGCCGTTAATGGCATATACCTTTTTCATCGTCCGGTCCCTTTCATGTATTCCTTTATGGTACGGCCATCCCACCGTACTCCGGTCTTGACGACCTTGGCGGGGCTTCCGACTAACAACTGGTTGCTGCCTTCGAAGCTCTTGGTCACGATGCTGCCCCAGCCGATGATGTTGTCGCTGCCGATACGCACGTTCTTGCCGATCTTGACGTCCTTGCCAACCCACACGTGCTCGCCGATCTCGATGAAGTGCGGATGGTTGGTCGGGTTGCCCTCCATATCCATGATGGTATGCGCGTCCGTGCACCAGATGTCCACACCCCACCCGATCATCGAATCGCGTCCTATGGTGATGTGCGAGCCGTCCTCCTGCAGGTAGATGACCGCCCCACAGGTGATAACATGCTCGCCGATGTCCATGCGGCAGTTGTTCGCCGTGCGCGGAGTGCCCGTCCACGGGTCGAACGCCGTGCCGATGGCAAGGTGCATCCCGAACATACCCCGACCGCCATTGTAGCAGACGGTCAGCGACTTGCCCACGTTCATCTCGTTGCCGTCCCCGATAATCAGGATATTGAAGGCGATATTGCGCAATAGCCTTACCGCTTCCTCTTCCGAGCCGAAATGCAGGTTCACCCGGTTGCCGTTTCCTGCTATATGTATGTGGGAGTTATCCACTATCTCTCTCCATGCCGGGGCGCTTCCTCCGAGGCATTCGACGTCTCCCGTCGGGAAATGCAGCACAAGGCTGTTGTCCGTTCCTGAAATCTTTTCCATCTTCTTTATCATCTTATCCGTTACGGTGCAAAGGTACGGCAAAGACCGTCCGGCATGATTGTCCTGCGGCTCAAATAACATTGCAGAAAAGGTCAATTTGAGGGATGATTCCCGACCTTTTACATGGGCAATAAAATCCCCGGCGCAATGGTCGGGGATTCCGTCATACCAAATTTATTTCAGGTTCTCGCGGTAGAACGCCTCGATCTTGTCGAACGGAATCTTGTCGAAGTTGTCGTAAAGGTCGGTATGGCTGGCACCGGGCACAATCAGCAACTCTTTGTTGTCGCCTTTCAGTTTCTTGAATGCGTCCTCGCCCATATAGCGCGAGTGGGCTTTCTCGCCGTGAACCACCAGCACGGCCGAACGGATCTCATCGCTGTATGCCAGGATGGGCGCATTGAGAAAAGCCAGATTCGAGGTCTTGTTCCAGCCGCCGTTGGAGTTGAACGAACGCTTGTGGTAGCCGCGCTCCGTCTTGTAATAGGCGTGATAATCTTTCACGAACTGCGGCGCGTCGGCAGGCAACGGATCGACCACGCCTCCGGCAAGGGCATACGTCCCGTTTCTGTAATCTTCCGTGCGCTGTGCATTGAGCGTCTGGCGCATCCCGTAACGGGCGTCCGCATTGTCCGCCGCATCGAAGTATCCGTTGGCGGTGCAACGGCTGATGTCGTACATCGTAGCGGCTACCGTCGCCTTGATACGGGTGTCGATGGCCGCCGCATTGATTGCCAAACCGCCCCAGCCGCAGATGCCGAGGATGCCGATTTGTTCCGGGTTCACGTCGTCACGGGTGGAAAGGTAATCCACCGCCGCCGAGAAGTCCTCGGTATTGATGTCGGGTGAAGCTACATAGCGGGGCTGGCCACCGCTCTCGCCGGTAAACGAGGGGTCGAAGGCGATGGTGAGGAAACCGCGCTTTGCCAATTCCTGCGCATACAGTCCCGATGCCTGTTCCTTGACAGCCCCGAATGGTCCGCTGACGGCAATAGCGGGCAGCTTGCCCGTGGCATTCTTGGGCATATAGAGGTCGGCGGCAAGCGTGATGCCGTAGCGGTTATGGAACGTGATTTTGCTGTGGTTCACTTCGTCGCTTTGGGGGAACGTCTTGTCCCATTCCTGCGTAAGATTCAGTTTTTCTTCCATGATGCTGTTTGTATTAAGGCGATTTTCCTGTGCCGTGAGGCCGCCCATGCCGCAAAGGCAGGCGAACAAGGCCACGGCCGATGTCTTGAATGAATGTCTCATACTGTTTCCCGTGTTGGAAGTTACCGGATAAAGTTCGTCATGATGCCCGGTTCCCTTTCGGGTATCGGCTGTCCGCCGTTTTTCAGGCTTTTCAGTACCCATGCCATGTTATCGCCCAAGGTGCGCATCGTCTGCAATCCCTCGGCGTCCTGCGAGGCTTCGCCCGGCAGACGACCATGCACGCTGTTCCAGTACTGGGAGCTTACGACGGGCATGTCGTTTATCGTGAAATACTTGTTCAACCGGTCGAACGTGGCGCTTGCCCCTCCGCGCCGACAGACGGCTACGGCAGCCGCCGGTTTGTAGCGCAGCAGCGACGACGCGGAATAAAACAGCCTGTCGAGCAGGGCGCAGAGCGAACCGTTGGGGCCCGCATAATAGACGGGCGAACCGATGACGATGCCGTCCGCCGTTTCCAGTTTCTCACGGATCGTGGTGTACAGCGCATCGCCGAACACGCATCTGCCCGATTCCGCACAACGGTTGCAGGCGATGCACCCCTGTACCGCTTTGGTGCCGATGGAGACGATTTCCGTTTCTATGCTATTCGCTTCAAGGGCTTTCGCCACTTCCGACAAGGCAATGTAAGTGTTTCCTTTGCCCTTCGGACTTCCATTAATCAGTAATACTTTCATCGTTATCCTTTTTAATACCAGTCATGTTTCTCGTCCCGGTCGAGCGCATCGATACGTGCCATTTCTTCCGGGGACAGCTCGAAGTCGAACACGGAGATATTCTCTTTCTGATGGGCAGGATTGCTTGAACCGGGGATGACCGTCACGCCGTGCTGCAAGTCCCAGCGCAGGATGATCTGTGCGGGGGATTTGCCGTGCGCTTCGGCTATCTCCTTGACAGTCTCGTTACTGAACATCGCTTTCGTATAACCGCGTCCGCCGAATGGATACCATCCCTCGATGACGATGCCGTTGCGGTGCATATATCCCCGTATCTCTTTCTCCTGATAATAAGGATGTATCTCGTTCTGCGTCATCACGGGCTTGATGCTTACTTTCGGGAGGAACTCCCTCATCTCCTCGATATAATAGTTGGACACGCCGAGCGAACGTATTTTGCCCTCGGCCACGGCGCGTTCCATCGCCTTGTAGGCTTCCTCGTCGTTGTCGCCGGGATGGTGCAGCAACATCAGGTCCACATAGCCGATGCCGAGCCTTGCGAGGGATGCTTCGATGGCTTCCTTCGCGTGGCCGAACTCGTTAGGATAGAGTTTGGTGCAGATGAAAAACTTCTCGCGGGGCAGGCCCGAGCGGCGGATAGCTTCGCCTACCTCTTTCTCGTTGCCGTAGAAAGTAGCGGTGTCGAACTTGCGGTAGCCTAACTTAATGGCGGAGAGGATGGCGTCGATGCACTCGTCGCCGTGCAGACTGTACGTCCCCAGTCCGAGGACGGGCATGGCGTATCCGCTGCTGAGCGTGATGACGGGCGGCTTGCCGTTCTCGCCCTCGGTCAGATCGAACGGGCCGTCATCGTCTGTGTCGGTATCGCTTGCATCGCCGGTGGAGGTTTCCTGCCCTGTACCATTATCGGTTACAGGACCGTCCGTACCGCAGGCGTTCGCCGAAAATGCCAGACAGAGCAGCATCGTAATGAATACCCGTTTTATTCTCATAATTTCCTGTTTTTTAATCTCTTATTGTAGTGCGAAGATACGGAGAAAAAGCTATCGCATAATTGCTGTAAGGCTCAAACACTGTTGTTGAAAAGGTCAATTTGCAAAAAGCGGACTACGGCGAAAGCATAAAAATCCCGCAACGCAGAAAATAGCGTTGCGGAATTTATCAACTCTCTTTACGGGCGGCATTATCTCGTTACAACATCAACAGGCAGATTGAAAATTTTTGCCACTTTCGATATCGTATCAATATGTCTTCCGGTTGCGGCGGCAAAATGATGGGTCGGACCGCATTCGCTCCATCGGTTTACGAACTCCCTTGCTCCGCAAGCAAAGCGCGTCCGCATGTTCGTGTCGCCGAACGACAGGATTTTTCCCTCTTCGTTCACGCCTTCCGCCGCTACGAATTTGAAGTGTCCATCGCCGTCTTGCGTAATGGCAAGATATGTGACCGGTCCCGTATAAGGATAAAACTGCGTCAAATATCCACCGCCGGTCTTTCCATGAAACACTTTCACGATTTTCATGGTAGGTTTCTTGCATGAGATGTCGGCATCTCCCGAACCGCTGTGGCCTATGATTGCGATGTCGTCATTGAAATCGATGGAATACATTTCCGCAAGCTGCCCGGTTCCGGAGATGGTTTTCATGATGCTCATGGCCATTGCCACCTTGATGTCGCCTTCAACGGCACACGCCGTACCTTGCTTGATAAGCATGGAGAACGCCGGTATCAGCATACCGTCGAGAATTCCGGCCTTGCCTTGGGCGAACCCGTCGTAATGGGAAGCGATGAGGCCGAGTTTTTCGTCCTTGACCCATTGTTCGAACGCCACGACATATCTTGCCATTTCCCATACTTCCTCGATGCTCCCTCCGCCTTCGATGTCAAAGGTGTCGAGGATGTCTTGCGCTTTAGTCCGTATGATCTCTTTGTCGGTCACGTTGTCTGCTATGGCCCACATCTTTTCCCAGTCAAACTGTTTGGTATAAAGATGCATACGGCGATACAGATTCGATTCGTCGATATACAGGTCCATCATGCCGGGATAGGGACGCCCTATTTGGGCGATGTTGGTATCGCGGAAACGACGGCGTACTTGTGCCGCGCGACACCAATCTTCGATCTGCGATTGCACTTCCGGATCGCCCCCTTCGACGACACCCGTAATTACGGCGTGGCGCTTGCCGTAACGTTCCAAATCGGCCACCATTTCGCCCACGGCTCCGCAGGCATACCCTTCGCCCAGCCATGTCGCGATATCCGTATGGTCGTAATCCAGCGCTTTCAGCTTTTGGATATTCACCAGCACGACAGGAACATCCAGATCCTTCACCGCGGGAAGCATATTGTAGGAGGTGGCGTACGTGAGGAGCTGCATCATCACAATGTCCACATCGGCTGCACGGAATTTATCGCCGGCCGCCTGCGACAGCTCCTTGGTCGTGACCAAACCGCCGTCCACGATCTCCACCGTGTCGGGCAACGTCTTCTTAAACGCTTCATACTGAGTCTCGAATTCCGACACCAACGAGGGGAACTGGGGTAAATATGCCTCCAAGGCGATGGAAAATACGCCTACTTTTGCTTTTGTGTTTACTAACATGTTCTTGATTTTAAAGAGTAAAGAATTGATAATTATCTGTACGACTTCTCGAAAATATCCGCACAATCCTCGTGCGTCATCTCGCAGGGGTTGGCGGCGAAAAGTCCGCCCATCGTCTCGCGGGCATTGCGGGCCAATGTGTCGCATTCTTCCTTCGTGATGCCGTAGTCGCTCATTCGCAGGTTATCCACGCCGCAGGCTTTCTGCAACTCGGCCAGCGCGGTCAGGAAATCTTCCGGCTTGTTGGCATCCTTCATCCCCATGGCGCGCGCCATCTTGACGAACTGTCCGTCGCAGACGTGGCGTTCCACGAAAAAGCGGTAGAACTCGTTGGAAATCATAATCAGCCCCGCGCCGTGCGGCAAGTCGTGGTGGTAAGCGCTCATGGCGTGCTCCATCGAATGTTCGGCGGTAGTGCTGGTGAGCTGCATCGTCAGTCCGGCAATGGTGCTGCCGTAGGCCACGCCTTCGCGGGCTTCGATGTCGCCTCCGTCTTTTACCGCACGGGGCAAGTATTCGGCGATGTACCCGATGGCCGACAACGCTATCGGCTCGCTCAGTACGTTCACGAAACGGCTAATCATTACTTCCGTATTGTGAAACAGGGCGTCGAATCCTTGATAAGCGGTGTACTCGGCAGGGACGGTGCGCATCAGTTCCGGGTCCACAATGGCGAGTACGGGATTCAGCGAAGGGTCTCCGAACCCGATCTTCTCGTTGGTCTCGTGGTTGGAGATAACGCCCCAACAGTTGATTTCCGAACCTGTTCCGGAGGTAGTGGCGATAGTCACGATGGGAAGTCCCGGATGCAGTAAGGGCTGCGCCTTGCCTGTGCCACCGCACACGTAATCCCACAGGTCGCCGGGATTGGTGGCCATAGCCGCCACAGCTACGGCCGAGTCGAGCACGGCACCGCCTCCCAACGCGAGGATGAAGTCGCACCCGTTTCCTTTGGCGCAGGCGGCAGCCTCCATCACGACCTCTTTCGAAGGGTTTTCGTGAATGTTGTTACAGATGACGTAAGTTGCGCCGGCTTTATCCAGTTGGGCCGTCACACGGTCGAGCGTGCCGCTTGTCTTTACGGACTGACCGCTTGAAATGAGCAGCAGAGCCTTTCTGCCCGGAAGCTTCTGATTGCCGAGCTCGTTCAGTTTACCTCGCCCGAAAAGCAGTTTCGTCGGCGTGAAAAGATTGAAATCCATGTTCATAGTTTTACTTGTCTTATGTGTTAGATATTTCGATTCTACGGATATTTGCAAACACAAAAGTAAAGCGAAAGCCTCACAACGGGATTGCTGTGAGGCTCAAAGATCATTGCTGAGAAGTTCACTTTTTATTCTTTCTCTTTTGACAAACCTATTTTTGTCTGTTAACGGGATTGAATTGCTTGTCGTAGTCCAGCAGGTATTTTGCCAATACGGGGTCGTTGAAGTCGGTTTTCAACTTGCCTGTATCCATTCGCCGGATCGTTTCCATGTCCTCTGCAGAAAGCTCGAAATCGTCGATGGCGAAATTGCTGGCCATGCGCTCTTTATGTGTAGTTTTGGGGATGGCGACGATCCCTTCGCTCGTCAGGAACTTCAACGCCACTTGTGCATTGGTCTTGTCGTACCGTGCGCCGACGGTTTTCAACCGTTCGTCGGTAAAGATTCCGTCGGTGCCTTGAGCCAGCGGCCCCCATGCCATCAGGCGGGTGTCATAATCCTTGATAAGTCCGCGCATTCTGTACTGCTGGGAGAATACATGTGTCTCCAATTGCAATACGGCAGGCTTTACGTCCATGTTTTCCGCCAAATCCACAAAACGTGCGTCGTAAAAGTTACTTAGACCGATGGCCCGCACCTTGCCATTCCGGTAGGCCTTCTCCATTGCACGGTAAGTCCCGTAGTAATCGCCGAAAGGCTGGTGGACGAGCAACAGGTCGATATAATCCGTTCCCAACTTGCGGAGAGATTCGTCGATGCTGCGTGCAGCCTTTTCCTCTCCGGCATTGGAAATCCAAACCTTGGTGGTAAGGAACAGTTCGCTGCGCGGCACGCCGCATTTGCTCACAGCGGCCCCTACGCCTTCTTCATTGTAATAAGCCTGCGCCGTGTCTATCAGACGATAACCTGTGCCGATAGCCTCCAGCACGCAGCGTTCGCACTCTTCGGGGCTGACGAGATATACGCCGTAGCCCAGAACCGGCATTTCCACGCCGTTATTCAATAAGATCGTTTTCATGGTCATTCTTTCTTTTTGCCAATTGAACCATATGCTATTCGTTTGTCTGTCAACAATCTAATCCTTCCGTTCATGTATTTCCACGCACCGCAAACGGCTGGCCGGAATGCCCCGAGCATTTCCGTGTAACGCGAGCGGGGTGTCGCCCGGATTCATCGTTTCCTGTCGGCCGAATGCGTCCAACAGTCCGGCCACGACAGACTCGGCTCCGGCATTTCGGAGAGCCTCTGTCGAACGGATACCCTTCGCACAGTTAAACACGTGCTCGCCGAAATGTGCGGTATCCGCGAACCTACCGCCAAAACCCGTGTGCCGTGCTACGAAACCCAAACTTCGGCTGAAAGATTGTTCGTCGGCGCCCCCTGTATCACCTCGTGTCCCTGTTCAATCAATTTAGCTGGCGACATCACCCGTGCTTAAAATCCCGAATTTCATCTTTCGTTTCGTCGAATCCGTTCTACTTCGCTTCTATTTTTTTGATGAATTTGGCAGGATTTCCTCCCACTACGGTCATGGGCGGCACATCGCGGGTGACGACGCTGTTCGCGCCGACGATGGAGCCGTAACCGATCCGTACGCCGGGCAGCACAGTGGAACCTATGCCGATCCAAACCTTATCTTCAATGACAATGGGTTTACCGTACGTCGCGCTGCGGTTGTCCGGATTCGGGTCATGATTGATGGTGATCAGGTTCACTTTCGGCGCGATGAACACACCGTCGCCGATGGTGATGCCGCCACGGTCGAAAAACGTGCATCCTTGCTGAATCCAGCAGCCTTTACCGATGCGGATGTTCTTGCCGAAATCCACGTAAAACGGAGGTAACAACGTGGTACTGGGATCGATTTCCCGACCCGTGATACGGAGAAGATAATCGTGTACCTCTTCGGAAGAGAGCCATCCTTTGGCGTTCATTTCCGCAGCCGTCTTCATCGTATCGAAAATGGTGCCGATCAGCTCCTCGTAACCGGGTTCTTCAGGCGAGACCATCGCGCCCGATAGGTCTTTCTCGAAAATATCCATGTAGTTATTCATTTTTATGATTGTATAATTTATATGTTTCGGCAAATGTAAAGACCCGTTTCATACTGTTTATAAACAATATTACGGATAGTTATACCTTGATTACTGGTTCGTGACAGAGGATTCTGCAACCTATTGCTTTGCCGGAATTTGCACCTCATTCGTGTATCCGGTGTGTTCCGATAAATCGTGTCGTGGCCAAATCCATGTCGTCGTAAATGGGACTCTTTCCCGTGTCGAGTCCGGCGATAGCCCGCATTTCCTGTCCGGTCAGCGTGAAATCGAAAATATTCAGGTTTTCCGCCATGCGTTCCTTGCGAACGCTTTTCGGAATGACCACTATGCCCCGCTGGTTCAACCAGCGGAGGATAACGGCCGCCACCGTCTTGCCGTGTTTTCCCGCAATGGTTTTCAGTACCGGGTTGTTGAAGATGTCGTTTTGCCCCTCGGCGAACGGCGCCCATGCCTCGTGCTGGATGCCCTCTTTTGCGAGGAAAGCGTTGGATGCCGCCTGTTGGTAGAACGGGTTGGTCTCGATTTGGTTGACGGCAGGCTTCACCTCGTTGTGCAGGAACAGGTCTTGTAGACGTTCATCGGAAAAACTCGTCACCCCGATAGCGCGGATACGCCCTTCTTCGTATAATTTCTCGACGGCCCTCCATGCGGCGTAGTAGTTGCCGTATGGCTTGTGCAGAAGAAAAAGGTCGAGGTAGTCCAGCCCAAGCGCCTTCATCGACCGATCGAATGCACGCAGTGCATCGTCGTACTCATAATCCTGTACCCACAGTTTTGTGGTAACGAACAGTTCTTCGCGTTTCAATCCGCTGCTGCGAATGGCATTGCCTACCTGCTCCTCGTTAAAATAAGACGCTGCCGTATCGATCATCCGATAGCCGACTTCGAGTGCGTCACCCACGGCCCGCTCCGTAGCTTCCGGAGCGATCTGATATACCCCGAAACCGACAGCCGGCATCATCACTCCGTTGTTCAGTCTTATTGTCTTCATTTCGTATCTGTTTGAATTTGTTGCGAAATTACCGTCTCGGCATGACAGGTCCGATACATAATTCGTGGAGATGTATTCACTTTTCGTGGTATTTGGTTAAATTCGCAGAGTGAGATCGATAAATCGGGAACGGGATGGAACGGAACAAACTGTATTTCATTGACTCGATTGACAATTACGGCATTACCGAAGGTGCGGACCATGTAATCCACATACTTTGCACGGCAGGTTGCATGAGCTTCTCCTTTCAGGAAACGCATTACAATATCGCTGTCGGCGATTATGTCATCCTGACCGACCTCTCGCTCGCTTCGGACTTCTCCCGATCGGAAGATTTTACGGGTATTGTCCTATGCCTTTCCGAATCGTTCGTCTCTTCTATGGCATTACGCAGCAACTACGGCATCATCGGGCATATGTCGCTGCTTCAGAACCCGGTGATGAAACTTTCCGAACAGGATTTCCGGAAATGCCGTACCGACATGCTGCGCCTTCGTGAACGCATGAAGGATAGCGGACATCTTTTTCACGAGGAGATGATCGGACATCTGCTCATGGCGCACATCCTCGACCTGTACGACATTCATGCACGTCAAAATATTTTCAGGCAAGTGCCCGAAAGAATATCTTTTCTTTTGCGGCGGTTCATCGACCTGCTCTATCAGGGCGAATACATCCGAAACAGGGATTTGTCTTACTATGCTTCGAGGCTCTGCATTACGCCTCACTACCTGTCCGAAATATGCAAAAAGGCGAGCGGAAAGCCGGCGACATACTGGATAACTCGTTTCACCCAACAGGAAATCGGCCGGCTGCTTTGCCGCAAAGAACTTACGCTGGCAGAGATCGCAAGCCGCATGAATTTTTCGTCCGTTTCCTATTTAAGTCGTTACGTGCGAAAATGGGCCGGGGTTTATCCGACCGAATACAGAAACAACGTACAGCGTAAATAATCCGAAAGCAATGAGACGAGTACGGCCGCAAGTCCTCCCGTCGTCAACTTAAAACGGCTGTCGGCGGTACTCCATATTGTTTTTTGAAGGCCGAGGAAAAATGAGACTGGTTCTTGAACCCTACGCTCGTATAAATATCCGCGATTTTCTTTCCGCCTTCCTGCATCATGACGTAGGCCGCTTCGAGCCGTTTGCGGATAAGCCATTTTTCGGGCGTCAGATCGCTGATTTTCTTGAAATCCCGTTTAAAAGTGGCGAGGCTTCTTCCTGTATAGTGCGCCAGTTCTTCCATCGTGAACTCATACATGTAGTTCTTATTCATAAAGTCCATAATATCGATTTTCCACGGTTCGTTGAAATCGAACAACGTGGATGCGAACCGTTCGTCGATATGGAGCAGAGCCAGCAAGCCCTCCTGCAATTTCAGATGCATGAAATCGTCCCTCGGTTTCACTTCCGGATCGAAAAAAGGAGTCAGCGATGCAAAAAGGCTCGTTATTTCCGCGGTTTTAGGCAACTTGATTACTTCCGGTTTCAGTTTGGACGTATCGGCCGGAATCTTGCATTGCCCGAATTTGGCATACATTTCCCGCAGAAAATTCCGGGTAAAATTCAGGAAAATGCCGCAATATCGCTCTCCATTGAAAGTCCTTTTATACATGGTGATATGGTGGTCGCGCGGAATATACACGCATTCCCCCTTACCTACATGGATCTGCTGTTTGCCGTTGTCGAGAATCATTTCGCCGGAATAGACGTAGTTCATCGCATACTCCCGCGAACGATGTATGCAACCGCTGATATCATCGTAAAAAAAACTGTAAAACACATTTTCATAGTTGAAAATGAGCTTCATCGGACCAAGATCCTCTTCTTCTATTCGTCTTTGTTTCATCGCGATTTTATTGGGGAAGGATAATTATAATGTTGCTACTTTTCAATTAGCCGCATCCGCAGCACAGGAAACGGGTTGCCCTGTTCGTCGGTCTCGTCACGACGGAAAGTCTGAAATCCCGAACGGAGATAAAATGCTTCGGCTTTTTTGTTCTGTTCGTTCACGTCCACATATATCGCATCATACGTGCGGATCGCCATATTCAGCAGTTCTCGACCCAATCCGTGCCCGATGCAGGAGGGGGAAAGAAACAGCATTTCGATCTTCCGTTCCTGAATGCCCATAAACCCGGCAGGAATGTTATCGTTATAAACAACGACAAGGCTCTCCACCCCCTGCAAGGCGGCTTTCACTTGCGGCGCGAGGTTCCGAATGTCTTGTTCCGACAGAAAATCGTGGCTGGTACGGACCGAACTCTCCCACACCTTCACCAACTCGTCCACGAGTTCCGTATCCCTATTATCTTTTGTTTTGCTCTCTATTCGTATCCGACCCATGTTTATCAGGATTATTTCTTGTCTGTAAAATTACAAAATACAACCCGGAATTCCATTGTTCAACGGCTCATTTATTAGGAAAAGTATTTTTCCGGTCTTTAATCGATTCAATGCTAAGAGATAATGTGTCTGATTAGGGTGTAAGATTGCAACTGGCTGAAGATCATTACAAGATTTAAAGAAAGACATAAGAAGAAGACGACTTTCGGGTCGTCTTCTTTATTTTTACACCCCAAAATCGGCCGAGGGTTTCCGGATAGGAACCTTCATGTATCGGATTAGGGCACGAAAAAAATGACTTGCAAATTTTGCGGAGGAACTTGTAAAAAAATGGCTATCAAGAGAACGGGAAACAACGCTATAAATGCAAACACTGCCATAGGAAACAACAGGCGGATTATTCTTACCAAGCCTATATCCCGGAATTAAACCGGACGATCTCGGAATATATCAAAGAGGGTGTCGGGATCAGAGGCATCGCCAGGTTACTGGAAATATCGACGACTACTCCCATTAGAAGAATCGTCTCCATCTCCAAAAATATAACAGCTCCGCATGTAACAGCCAATGCAGGGTATGAAGTCGATGAGGTCAAAACCTTTGTCGGCCGTAAAAAAGATCATATCCGGGTGGCATATGCTCTGAACTGCGCTGACAAATCCGTCGTCTGCTTCTCTATCGGTCCTCGCACCAATGAAACGCTGAGTAAAGTTACCGACAAACTGGCCAATGCCAGATCGATCTATACGGATAAACTCCGGCAATATAAGACACTCATTTCACCGGAAATCCATAGGACTGCTCACCGCGGTACCAACCACATCGAACGTCATAACCTGACCATCCGTACACATATCAAGCGTCTGACCCGCCGTACGATCTGCTTCAGCCGGAAAGCGATAATGCTTTATGCGGTGTTAAAGATTTATTTTTGGGGATAAGATTCCCTACGACATGCAGAAGCAATCAAGTTTTATAGAGTTAAGCTTAGGATTGATTATATTTCTTTCAAAAATCCTATTTGTCGTAGGAAAACAACGGGTATTATTTCTGCATTGATGCAGAAAAAAGCAAATCGGACTAATAAATTGATTACAAATATTTAAAGTGTAAATAACTTGTGACCGGAAGGGACATAGTAGTTTTAACAATTGGAATATCCTCACCTGCCAAAATCTAATTGCGAAAACGTCAATACAATTAGAAATATTACGGATTCAATAAAACGATTATCGCAGAACAGCAGACAGAATAAAATTACATAAAGCAATACTTATCTTCGGTACGCAAAGGGTGGAAAAGCGTATATTGATACGTCTGTAGCTTCAGAAGAAAGCAACACTATTTAGTGTGGAGAAGATTACGATACATTAGCGTTTTTAGAAGAACGTTTTATTGCTAATTGCAAGCATCTGAGTGGATCTACTGACGAATATATAAATACGGAATATTTCTGAGGTTGACTCTAAATTGCAACTGATCGTTGGCAAGATCGGAGGTGTACGCGTGATAGCAAAGCGGATCGTCATCTTTTGATTTACCGACCCAAGGCGGAGAACCGCTGTAGAGCGTAGCTTGTAATTTCATCTTACTCCTTATCGGTAAGAAACCGCGCTAACCGAAACAGCTCTGGCAACCTGTTAAATTCTCAAATTGCATTTGATATAGGCTCTTATTCTCCGATACCGTGCGAAGGCTCTATTTGAATTTTGTGCCCGAACTGTGGTTTGCGAATACCAGCAGAATAGTCCAAATCTGTTTTGTAATATTTAAGCAGGTGCTCTTACAGCCATCTCTTACAAACCATTACGTGGTGTTTTTTTCTGTTACGATCCAAATTTATTTGGATCGTAACAGAAAAATATTACGAAGTCTTCATGTAATATAAGGCCGATAGCAATAATTTTACTTTTTTATATTAACTCATTAATATGGCAAGTGTAAAATTATTATTGAATCGAAGCCGTGCCTTGCAAGACGGAAGGTATCCGTTGGTGTTTCAGCTGATCCACTGTCGTAAAAAAAAGTTGATCTACACGCCTTACAAACTTCATCCTGAAGAATTTGATTTTCAGACGCAAACGGTGCGCCGACCGACCGGCTCGAAGCGCAGCGCGCGGGATGTACGATCCATGAATCGTTATCTGATACAACAGCGCCTGGATATCGATCGGTACATCAGCGAACTGGAATCTCGTAATTCGGCTTATTCCGTGGGCGACATTCTGATGCGTTACCAAATCGCACAAAACGGTTCGGGATTGTTGCATTATATGGACCTTCAAATTAGTCGTAAACAGTCATTGGGCAAATTCGGAACGGCAGCGGCTTATCAAAGTACCCGACACTCCATAGCTTCGTTTACAGGCCTGCACAATATCTCCTTGGCTGAGCTCGACCATGCCTTTGTCAGTAACTATGCGGATTATCTTTGGCGTCGGGGTGTCAGTAACAATACGATATGTTTCTACATGCGTAACCTGAAAGCCATTTACAACCAGGCGGCCATCGACGGATACCGCGTCGCGACGGAATCTCCGTTCCGATATCTGCATATCAGCTCGCGCAAGACCACAAAACGGGCATTGGACCGGAAAGCGCTCCGCCGGATATATGAACTGAATCTGGCAGGCAAGCCACATCTCGAATTGGCCCGGGACCTGTTCCTGTTCGGCTTTTTTACCCGTGGAATGCCATTCGTCGATATTCTTTCGCTAAAAAAGAAAAACCTAAAAAACGGTTTAATCACTTATAATCGTCGTAAAACCGATCAGCGATTGCAAGTATCGCTGACACCGCAATTGCGGCATCTGATCGCAAAATATGAAAACGATACCGAATTCATTTTCCCCGTACTCAGCGGCGGCAGTCCACAGGAAATGTACCGGCAATACCGCCGGGCACTGGAACGGGTAAACCGTAATTTGAAGGAAGTCGCACGCATGGCCGGGATCGATGCTCCGCTGAGCACGTATGTCAGTCGTCATAGTTGGGCTTCGCAGGCCAAAGCCTCGGGGGCACCGATCGCCGTGATCAGCGAAAGCCTAGGGCATACATCGGAAAAGACAACGCAAATTTATCTTAAAGAATTCGACCAAAGTGTTGTCGACCGCGTCAATGCCATGGTTTCGGCCTTATAACTATATTTTTTTATTTTTGTATTGTTTTCTCTATATTTAATAGAGCCTGACAGGATATTTTCTATCCCGGATGTTTATTCTCCGATGCAAAAGTAAAACACATTTCCTTTTCGTTACTTATCAAAATGCCCCATTGTGTTCTCTTTGTGGGCAGGCCAGATTTTTTGTTGGCAAAAAAATTAAGAGACATTCACAACGGCCCTCTCTCCTTATTGTAGGATATTTATGTATATTAATTGATTATTATAGATTTATATCTGTTTTTCCCGTTTAGGAGGTGTCGTGAACCAATCGGGATTCTCCCGGTAGCGCCGGAGCAATTCCGAAGGAGAGCACTGAAAATTGGCCTTGCAAAAACGGTTGAAATTGCTAGGAGAATCGAAACCCAATTCAGCCATTACCTCTTTGACCGTCGCTTCCGGCTGTGTAAAAGCGTAGGCCATCCGCTGGCAGGTTTGTTTCAGCATCCATTGTTTTGCTGTAATCCCGAATTCGGCTTTGAATTTCCGCATAAAAGAGTTGCGGCTCATATTCGATAGCTCTATCAATTCATACAGCGTTCGGATCTTGCGGTAATTGTCGAAGACGAACTTTCGAAAGTCAAATGACTGGCCAACAATCGGATAGAAAAATTCGACGATCTCATCCTTGGTATAAAATCCCCGGATATAGAAGAAGAGCTCTTTATGTTTCAATTCGTGAAAATGCGCGCAATTGATACCGTTCCGCAGGCAATAGGACAACTGCTCGGCAAAAGCGTCCAGCGGATAACGTATCGGCAAGGGTCTAAAATCATATTGCACCTGAATATAGCGAGATTGGAAACTCTGTAAAAGCAATTTGTCGCATCCGTTCATGGGTGTTTCGAACGACATGTTGAGCAACTTGAGATCCTCGTCCACCGTACCCTGAAACTCGGCTGCACCGGGGATCAGGACCATCTCCCCCGCCTTGAAATGACGGTTGATAAACTGATTGTAACTCAGCGTGCAAGAACCGTCCAGAAAGAGCAACAGATGGTTGCGGTGCAGGTTGCTGAGCCGGAATCCCTCGCCTGCCTTCAGTTCGTCATAAATGAATCCGGTTCCGATCTCGGTCATATAGTGGTAACAGGTTCGGTGTTCATTTACATACAGTAAATCGTGGAATTGCAATTCGTTTTTCATGAGTGTAATCGTTTTATGGTTCGAAGAATAGTGTTCTTTTCATATAGAGAACCGTTTGAAGATTGTTTCAGCTTTGTTTCTGCAAGTTATTATATAATATGCTCACTAACAGATGCTAAATCCCTTCCAATGAATATTCGGTCGAATGTCGGATACTGCTGAAACATTATCGATTCATAGATTCACATATTATCTTAATTATCAATAAAATGTACTTCTAAATCATTTGTCAGGCTCTATTAAATATAGAGAGTGATTCAAAAGGCTTTCATAATATTGGGAGATATGAGAAAAGTTATACTCTTAATCTTGTCATTTTTTCTTTTAGAGAGTGTCTCCGCCCAGAAAATCGGGGTCAAAAGCAACGTGTTGTATGATGCAATGACCACGATGAACGTGGGTGTTGAATTTGGCATTGCTCCGCAGTGGACGCTGGATATTTCGGGTGGCCTCAACCCTTGGACATTCTCCGAAAACCGCAAGATGAAGCATTGGGTTGTACAACCGGAATTCCGTTGGTGGTCATGTCGGCGGTTCTCCGGTCATTTTGTGGGTGCGCACCTGTTGGGTGGTCAATTCAATATCGGAGGGATGCTTCCTTGGGGCTTTCATTCAGGCAAGATGTTCGGATCAATCGGGGGCAATGCCATTCTCGACCATCGCTATGAAGGCTGGGGGGCAGGCTTTGGTGCCTCTTACGGTTACCATTGGATATTGGGCCGACGTTGGGGGTTGGAAGCAACTCTAGGCGTAGGTTACCTCTTTTTGAAATACGATAAGTATCGCTGCGAGAAGTGTGGCGAATTGGAGGCCCGTACGACTGGCCACTATTTCGGTCCCACTAAGGTAGGTCTTACTCTAATTTTCCTGATTAAATAAGAATGACCATGAAGAAAAAGTGGCTGTTATATACAGGTGTGGCATTGCTGATGCTGGGAGCGTCCGATCTCTGTGGGCAGCAGAAAAGTCTCTATAACGGGAATGTCCGAGTGGCGCTGCATACCCTCGAACAACGGGGCGATTCGCTCTATGTGGATATGGCACTTCGTTTCGGCGACGACATCGTTCGCAGCGGCAGGCGGCTGGAATTTTCGCCCGTGCTGACGACCGGAATGCAAAGCACTCCTCTTCCGAAAGTCATGCTCTTCGGGCGGCGTGCCTATAAAGAGTATGTACGGGATACAACTTTCGCGGACGTTCGCGCCGTTTCTTCCCGGAATGTCCCTTATATCGTCGTGAAAGGGTATGGCCGTCATCGCGACAGCTCCGTCACATACCGTTACACGTTGCCATTTCAGAGTTGGATAAAAAGCTCGTGGTTGGAAGGACGTGTGGATCTGGTCGGTTGCGGGAACACCCTCCGGCAGTTGGACAAGGGCCGGCTGGCCGATAGCGTAACGCTCGAAATACAAGTCGAACCCTACACGATCACCCCTCACTTGGCTTATATGGTCGCCGAGGTCGAACAAGTGAAACGGCGCGAGATTGCCAACGAATCGTTCCTGGATTTCGCGGTGGGTAAAACCGACATTCGCCCCGAATTCGGGAATAACCCGGCCGAATTGGCCAAGGTACGCCGAATGATCGAACAAGTCCGTTCGGAGCAGGGGGTTACCATTACCGGTATCGACATTACCGGTTATGCTTCTCCCGAAGGCTCGCTGGCCTCGAATCAGCGCTTGTCGGAAGGTCGAGCGCTCTCTCTGCTCAATTACCTGAGAAACCGTTATTCGGAACTGCCGAGAGAACTGTACCATATTTATTTCGGCGGCGAAGATTGGGACGGATTGGTCAAGCTGGTCAAGGCTTCGGACATGCCGGACAAGGAACCCGTCCTGGCTATCATCGAGCATGTCGGGATTCTGGAAGGGCGCGAGCGCCGTTTGATGGACCTTTACGGCGGCGTTCCCTATCGCTATATGCTGCGGGAGATGTTCCCTTCGCTGCGCCGGGTGCTTTGCAGGGTCAACTATGCCGTCAAAAATTTCGATGTGGAAGAGGCCAAGGAAGTCATCAAAACTCGCCCTCAAAATCTGAGCCTGAATGAAATGTACACCGTAGCTAATACCTACGAGCCGGGGACGCAAGAGTTCAATGACATTTTCGAAACCGCCGTCCGCCTTTATCCCAATGACCCGACGGCTCAGGTCAACGCCGCCGTCGCCGCGCTCGGACGTGGCGATACGGTATCGGCTGCACGCTACTTAGGGAAAGTCAATGCGAAGATGCGTATTCCCGAGTACGATAATGCGAAAGGTGTGCTGGAAATGCTGCGGGGCGAATATGACCGGGCCGAGTCCTATTTGCAAGCGGCCTCAGATGCAGGCGTCGAGGCCGCCGCACGGAACCTCGAAGAACTCGCCCGCAAACGAGAAAATATCGAGCTGCTCCGCCAACAAGAAAACGATTAATCTGTGAAGGTATTCACACTCAATTCATCTTATTATTTAACTTTTTACTAAAATTAACTTTATGAAAATGAGAACATTTTTTGCCACGGCACTGGCTATGTTGACACTGGCTTCGTGTAGTAAGAATGAAAGAGACGGCGGCAGTCCTGATCTTCCGAGTACTATCAGTAAAGCTTACATGTCACTTTCGGTACAGTTTCCTCAAGGTACCAAGGCTACGGCGTCGGATGCAGGTCCAGGAACGGAAGCGGGCACTCAGGAGGAGTCGACAGTATCTTCGGTATGGGTCATCGCTTTTGATGACGCTTTGAACAAGGTAGACGCAAAAGAAGTGACAGGCAATGTGACGGTAGGCGGTCAAGGAACCCTCATGCCATTTACCATTAGTGAAAAAACGACACAGGTCTTCGTTGCAATCAATACACCCACTGCGCTTGAGAATCAGATCAAAGGGGCCAATACTTACGATGAAATGAACAAGGCTATCTCGACCCTCACAGCCGCGGATCTGACCCAGGCCAACCAATTCTTGATGGTTAGTTCGGGTTCGATGACCGGTGACGTAAATGCTAAGGTGGACGATAAGGGACTGTCGAAAGTGGAGCTGACGATTGCAGCTTCGGATAGTGACGGGGATCGTCAGCAAGCGATTGAGGAAGCCAAAGGTAAGGCAGTGGCAGTATCTGTCGACCGTGTGGTTTCTAAAGTGAAAGTAATCAAAAATGCTGCGGGTGTGACAGTGGCAGATAATGCCACGGCTGACATTACCGGTTGGGTATTGAATACGACTAACAAAAGTTTCTTTCCGTATGCACCTCGTGTAGAGTATCCTGCTACCGGTAACGCTGTTTATCGCCAGGACCCCAACTATGAAAATCTGCCTCTGACGCCCGGATCGGTGGACCTGACCGATGCTTGCGGTGCATTCAACTGGATACATAACTCTGCTTCGGCACTTGCCGGCGGCGCAACCGTTACATGGAAAGGCCTCGCCGAAATGGATTACTGCCTTGAAAATACCATGGAAGCAGGCGAAGCCCAGAACTACAACAATACGACCAAGGTGGTGCTCAAAGCGACTTATACTCCTCAAAACAAGGATGCAGAGGGTTGGTTCTATTTCAATAATTCTTTCATGGACCTAAGTGACGTACAGGAGCATTATAATACTGTTTCTGGGGATAAACAGAAACTGGCCGACCTACTTGTTGCACTGGGATTGCAAAGCAAGACATGGGATTCCGCTCTTGCGAACGCTGTGACGTTGGATGATCTGAACGGCGTAGAAGATGTCGCTTACAAAGTGGCTAAGTTTTCGCACGCGAACGATATGGATATGCAGTATTATCCTAACTCGGAATGTTACTATGCCGTCAATATCAAGCATGATAATCAGCAGCAGGAAGGTATGCTGGGCCGTTGGGGTGTGGTACGTAACAACTCCTACACACTGCAAATCGATAACATTAACGGTGCTGGTACTTCCTACATTCCCGATCCCACCGATCCTGATGTCGGTCCCGGTAACCCCGATCCTTCCGATCCCAAACCGAATGACGGGGAAAGCAAAGCCTATATTGCCGTTACCATTACGGTTAACGACTGGACCACTTGGACACAAGGGGTCGATCTGTAACGTTTAGTCTGCCTGTTGTAATACCTTAGTTCCTTTTTGTGGGGCGGAATTTCGTGTTCCGCATGGAATTCCGCCCTTTTTTCATCCTTTTTCAGGCCGCAGGGCATGCCGGCCGCCTATATGACATACCCGAAATACCCGATGCCTGTCGCGGCATCCCCCAAGTTCGAAAATACCAGAAGGCAGAATGTCTGCCTCTACGATATACACGAAGAAGCAAAAACAGATTGTCATGCTATTTTATACCTTCTTAAGGCCACTCTTCATGCTATTGCTCGGCGGTTTGCTGTGGTGTTGCAGTTTTCCCGAAGAACACGACTCCTGTCCGATGTATGTACAGTTCGTATACGATTACAATATGGCGAACGAAGACAAGTTTGCCGAACAGTGCGGGCGGATCGAATTGTTTGTGTTCGATGAAAGCGGCCGCCTTGTGCAGCGGATCATCGACGAAGGAAGCCGGCTTTCTCAAGCTGGTTACCGGATACCTCTGTCGCTGAATTCTGGAACCTATACGCTCATGGCGTGGGGTGGCAGTCTGAGCTCCTTCTATTACCTCTCCGAGCCAGAAACGAATGTCTCGCTCAAGGAGGATATAGTCTTGCAATTCGACAGTCGGAATGGAGAATCCGCTTCCGAACTGAATCCGCTGTGGAACGGTACGCCGGTCACTTTCACGATTGAACAGGCGTACGGTCACACGGAGACTGTTAGCCTGGTCAAAAACACGAACCGGATCAACCTGACGCTTTATGCTAGTCAGGGGACGACACTCCCTGCTGCGGGCAACATCGACGTAAAACTGACGGCCGCCAACGGTTCGTATCACGTCGACAACCTTTTTGCCGACACCCAGCAGGTCACCTACCGGCCCTTCAATGAGCCACAGGAGACGGACGGGAAGATCGTTTATTCGCTCAGTACGTTACGCTTGGTTCAGGGTGAGAACGTACGTCTTGAAGTCACCGACCGGACGACGGGCCGTTCGTTGCTGTCGTCTTCGGATATGGATCTCATCGATTATTTGCTGGAAACGTTGCCTGCGACCATGCAGGCTCAGGAATACTTGGACCGCCAGGACACATGGGAGATCGAGCTGTATCTGGGTTCGAATGACGTATTCGGGGAGACAGCCTATACGGCGATTATGATCAAAATCAACGGCTGGACGGTATGGTCGTCGCAGTCGGGAATTTTATGAGATATTGACCATGAGGAAACGATATGATATAGTGTTCGCTCTATTTCTGTGCTTGGGTCCCTTTTGTTTGTTTTCCTGCTCGAAAGACGATCTTCGCCCGGTTCAGGATGAGGCCTACGTGACGCTGAAAGCCAACCTTTCGTCCGTCAGTGAGGATACAAACGTGCTCGGCAAGGCCGAATATGCTTTCAAAAGTATACGGATGTATGCCTTTGACGGTAAAAAGCTGGATACGATGGTCTATCGGACGTTGAAAAGCGTGACGGATCTGGATACCGTTCGGATACATGTAACCCGGACTTTCAATAAGGCTTTGTATGTGATTGCCAACGAACCGAGTTCGATGTCCGAAACGCTGGACAAGGTCACCGATCCTACTCAACTGGCCGGTATCGAATACAGGATGGCCGAATATATGACGACGGAGGCTTTCAATGCGGATGCGTCGTTCGACGCGGAAGCTTTTTCAGTTCCCATGTTCGGGATCGAGCAAAACATCAATACGATTCAGCAGACGGTGGGCGATATCGAAGTGGACGTGGCACTTACCCGCGCGTTGGCCCGGGTGGACGTCTATCTCCAACAAGAGAGCGATGAGGCAACGGTGGAAGTGAATGCTTCTACGACGCTTTCCATTCGGAACACTTGTGCCTCGGGCTATCTGCTGCCCGACCAACTCGCCTCGGGAGCACTGATTGACAAGGAGAATATCGTGAACGGCCCTAAGGCGCTTGCTGTACAGGTAAAAGGTGAAGGTAATAGTGCCGCCCAGCGTTTTTTTACTTTCTATACTCCTGAATACGACTGTTCGGCGGGAGCTCTGGGTTTCAGCCTGAAAGGAGTGACGATCACGAATGAAAGCGGCACCAGTTTCAAGGATTTCGAAGTTACGCTTACAAACGCAGACGGAACACCGGTACAACAAATACAGCGCAATTATCTGTACCAGGTCTATGCAACCTTCGTCTCTATAGGCGACGGCAAGGTTTTGCTCAAACCCGAGATCGCCGTCACGGACTGGATCGACGCCGGGAATACCACCCTTCAACCCCTACCCGTAAAGTAGTTGAATATCATGAAAAGTCATTGCCCCATAAAGAGTGTCGTATCATTGCTGGGAGTCGTTTTGCTGCTGAACGGCTGTTATAAAGAGGAGCAGCAAGCAAGCCCGGAACTTGCAGGGAACGAACATGTCTTGGTCGATTTCGCAACGCCCGGAATCGGAAGCGAAACGCAGATCGTCAAAAGCGGGTATGACCGAGAACGCGTCCTGAAATTTCCGACGACGCGGGCCGTCGTGGCGTTAGATGAGAATGTCACCGTTCGGATTATTGCCTACCGAAGTGCTGCCGACAACCCCTCGACAGTGAATTACGTGAAAGACGTAGCCTATGTCATGCGTTCGGGCAGCCTTGTTCCCTGCACGGTAGACAGTGAGGGCAACTACAAGGCTCTCGATCAGAGTAGCCGGATGCGGCTGGAACCAGGCAACTACGATTTTTATGCCATCATGCCGGCTTTACCCTTGACCGACCAAATCGAAGTCAGCGTAGCGCATGGCGTGGACTATGCCAGCTCTCTGACGGCTTCATATACGATTACGGCCGACACTCCGTCGGCTACTGTGACTCTCACGACGCTGGAACGCCAGTGTTCGCAACTGAGCTTCTCGACGATAAGAGTCAGCGATCGAGTTACCAGCATACAACCTCATTCGATCACGGTCGGCAGCCTTACTGTGAGTCCTGCGACTCTCCGTGTCGGTGAAGGGATTGCTTTGGGCAGTGATGGAGGTAGTTATTCTTTCCCGGAGTCCGCGTTCGTAAAAGGGACTGAAGTCGGACAGTACTCCTGCGTGGAAGAGGTGTTGCCCAGTTCCAAAAGCTTTACTTTCTCAATGAGTGTGACCTTCAACGAAGCACCCTCCGCAACGGAACTGGCGACGGATTTCGTCAATCTGCCTTTTGAGAAAGGGAAGCGTTACAATTTTGCAATTGAACTGAAAAGCGATAAGATCTTGCTTAACCTGCAAGTAACGCCTTGGAACACCGATGCAATATGGTACGCTCCCGACGTGGGAGCCCCGGGCGGTAACACGACTGTGGTCGAAGTCGGTAGTTGGGACACCGAATGGAAATGGAATACCCCTGACGTGGGCGGCGGTTATTTCACGCCGGTGATTATCCCCGATAGCTGGACGCTCAATCCTGCATGGAGTTCAATTGTCGGGAACTGATCTCCGCCGCAGGCTTTCCTGCTCAAAGGTGTATTTAGTGAAACGAAAAAGAAGAAGTTGCATATAAAGCTATGAGAAACGTTCGAAAAGCGGTATTGTTTACTGTGATGACACTGATATTGATGGCCTGTGAGAAGCATGTACAGCCGGAAAGAACGGATGGTTCAGTTACGGTGGAAGAGACTGTGGAGCGAACCGTCGAGTTCGAAATTCCAGAAATGACGGCTCCGGACGTTCCCATTTCCGCGTCCAGCCGTGCCGGAGAGTCGGTCAGCGTAGAGCTGAACGACAACGAGAAAACGACCCGAAGCGAACTTTATCCGCTCACCAAAGAGAACGTATTGACGGGACTATGGTTGCTGCAATTCGACAATTCAACCCAAAAGCTGATGCTCAAGACCTTTTTTTCTGCTTCGCAGATCCAAAATAACAAGGTAAATGTGACGCTGGCATCCTCCTCCTCGTGCACGGCCTATTTCGTGGGGAACGTATTTGCCGGAACGTTTAACCAGATGACGGTAAACACCTCTACCTTGAAGGATTTTGAAGCCCTGACGCTCAATTACACCAGCGAGAACGCTGTGACCAATGGGGAAGCCAATCTGCCGATGGCTGCTTCCTGGAGCGGGAACGTTGACAATCTGCCTGCCAAAATCACGCTCAAGCGGTTGGTTGCCAAACTTACCTTTACCTGCAAAGTGGATCTGGAAGTGGCTTCACACTCGTTTGTTTTGAAGACCATACGTCTACGCAGCGTACCCAACGTGTCGAGCTATAAGGTTCAGACGATCCCGACGGGAACCACCCCGGTCTATCCGATTGCATACGCCGACAATTTTATGGACTATGATCCTATTGATGTGTCGGACCAAACCGGGAATGCCGAAACGATGCGAACCACAGGAATTACTCAGGTGTGGTATCTACCCGAAAATCTGCGAGGCGTGAAAAGCAGCCTGACCGATCCCCAAAAGGGTGAAGTCAACGCCCCTGAATATAGTACTTTTGTCGAGTTGACGGGCATTTATACGCAGGGAAGCGAGAGTTTCGAGGTCTCCTATCATATTTATCCCGGGACCACGTCTAATAATAATTTCAATGTGGTTCGCAATTATAAGTATGCCATTGTATCGACCATTCGGGGCGCTAGGGAACAAGACCTGCGCGTAGTTCGACCCGAGGACCTGGGTAAGAATGGGACAGCCAATTGTTATCTCGTTTCGAAAGCCGGCACACGCTATCGTTTCAAAATCATCGGGGGTAACGGTAGCTCTTTGCATTGGCTGAGCAACGGTCAGTCGTTCACGCATGGAACAATCGATCTATCGGGGATCCGGGAGAATCCATTCGTAGTATGGGAGACAGAATTTTTAGGTAGTGTAATAGAACCGGGTTCGCTTTCCGTCATAGGGGATTATTTGTACTTTACGACGGCAGGAAAGCGGGGAGCGGCCATTAGGGAAGGGAACGCCGTAATTGGCGTATCCAACAATAACACCTTGGGATGGAGTTGGCATATCTGGGCGACCTCTTACGATCCGGACAAAAGTTACGATACTTATACGACCCGGACGCTGTCGGCTTCGGGGAGCATGGTAAGTACTGCGGCTCGCAATTATAAGGTTATGAAATACAACCTGGGAGCTGACGCTACAGCCAAAGAAGGGGAAGTAGGTTTGTACGGACTGTTATATCAGTGGGGCCGGAAGGACCCCTTTATGGGACCGGCGACCCTGACAAGCAGCGGAACTGATTTCGCTCGCACCTACAATGCGAAAGGGCATGAATGGCGAATTATAGAGAATGCCCAAGCTAAAGACAATAAGACTTGGAGGAACATTTCTTACGCGTTTTCTCATCCGACTCATTTTATCAAAGAAGGGAAAGCGGGAGATTGGCTGAACGCGACTAAATACGTGGAACAAGTTGATGCTTTGTGGGGAAACGGCAATACCAGTGATACGTATCCCAATGCATCGGTTGGAACGAAATCACCCTACGACCCCTGTCCGCCGGGTTGGAAGGTCGCGCCTCAGGACTTGTGGACCAATTTCTCTTCGGATGGTACGGGTAATGGTACGGCAAACGTCAGCGGCAGCTTCAATTATGGATGGCATTTCTACTGCCAAGGTTCGAACGGAGATACCGCTTTCTATCCGGCTGCGGGTATGCGTAGCCGCTCGACCGGAGAACTGACCGATGCGACCGGCACGAATGGTTGGTACTGGTCTTCGGCTCCCTATGCCGGAGGAAAACAGCAAGCAGGGAATCTCCATATCAACCGAGTCAATCCATTGAGCAGCAGTTATCGCGCCAATGCTTTTTCAGTCCGTTGCGTCCATGAATAGGCACTGTGAACTGTGCGTACCCTCCATTATCCGAGGCGAGATAGACTATCGTCCTCTTTACCTCTCGAAGGATCAAAGAATAACAAGATATAAACTGAATTTATGAAAAATTTCCGGAAATCGGCATTGTTTGTCATCGTTTCACTGGCCCTATCGGCTTGTTATAAACATCTGCCCGAAGAGGTTGAATCCGTAACCGATGGGAGAGCAAAAGTGATGATGACCTTTTCTCTGGAAACATCGGATATGAACGCGCCCGCAACTGACGAACCGGGTGTGGCCGAAGCACAGGCTTGTGAAGCCGAACAAAGTTTCCGTGTGGAAATGAATGAGAAACAACCCCTCACCCGAGCTGAACTCAATCCTGTTACCAAGGAAGATCTGTTGGCGGGACTCTGGGTATTGCAGTTCGACAATTCGGACAAGAAGTTGATCCTGAAAGAGTATTACGAAGCTTCGAGTATCCAGAATAACAAACTGAGCGTGGCACTGTCTGACGCTGCTTCGACGACGGTCTATTTTGTAGGGAATGTATCTGCCGGTCAGTTCAACAGCCTGAAGGTCGGCTCCGCTTTGTTATCGCAGTTCGAGTCGTTATTGCTCACTTATTCCAGCGAGGCGGCCGTAACCAATTCAAATGCCAGCCTACCGATGGTCGGAACCTATACCGGAGCTACCGCCGCCACCACTGCTGACGTCAAACTCAAACGACTGGCAGCCAAAATCGTTTTTACCTGTAAGGTAGATTTGCCGGCCAACGAGTCTTTTGCTCTGAAGACGATACAACTGCGCAGTGTCCCTAACGTGTCGAGTTACAAATCCCAAACGATCCCGACGAGTACCAGTCCGGTTTATCCGGCCGCCGATGCGGGGAATTTCATGGACTATTACGCCGAATATCCTCAGACCGGAAACGCCACGGAGATGAAAAATACCGGCGTTACTCTGATATGGTATTTGCCCGAGAATCTTCGGGGGGTAAAAAAGGGGTTGACGGAAGCACAGAAAGGGGAGGCAAATGCACCTGCTTACAGTACGTATATCGAAGTGAAAGGCACGTATACGCAGGGTGCGGAGAGTTTCGACGTGGCCTACCGGGTCTATCCGGGCGCTAACGCTGCCAATGATTTCAACGTGATCCGCAATTACAAGTATACCATCACGCTGACGATCAAAGGCGCAAATCCGGGCGACCGGGTCGTAGTCAACAAAACGACGGACGATCTAAGCGCAAACGGGACCTCCAATTGTTATATCGTTTCCAAGGCAGGACGCCAATACAAGTTCCGGGTGGACGTAGTCGGTAACGGAGTTCCCATACCACAAGAAGCGTATGGCTCCCAAACCCCGATCTCTCATGGGATCATACTTGGGGATGTGACTAATCCATTTGTCGTGTGGGAGACAGGCTCTCAGGGGAGCGTGATCGTACCGGGTTCGGTGAAAGTGCAAGACGGATATCTCTATTTTACTACGGCCGGAAAAACAGGAACCATCGTGAACGAAGGAAACGCCGTAGTTGCCGTCAGGTATTCCAACGGGAATGTGGCTTGGAGTTGGCATATTTGGGCGACTCGTTACGATCCTGACCAGGATTACGATACGTATTATACCTATCCCTTGAGTCCTCGTGTTACGGGAAAGTATAATCTCGCGGCGACACCGTCCTATCATTATGCGGTTATGAAATACAATTTGGGGGCGGACGCCACGGCGGCCGAAGGGTCGATCGGCCTGCACGGCTTGCTTTATCAATGGGGACGCAAGGATCCTTTTATCGGACCGCGCACATACGCTAGTACTGGAACCGATTTTGCCCCGACCACCAATGCGGCAGGGCATGAGTGGAAAACAATTCTTAATACCACAGCAATAGCTTCGATAGGTCAAAATACCAACGCTGAACTGTGGTATACCTGGGCCCATCCGACCCATTTTCTCCGCAGCAACGGGATCAAAACAAAAGACTGGGCGGCGCGTGCGGATGAATATAAATATCAGCACGATAATTTGTGGGGCAATTACTCGACTGATCCGAAGGCTTATCCTAACCAGTCGTTCGGAAAGAAAACGCTCCATGATCCCTGTCCGCCTGGCTGGCGGGTCCCTCCTGCGGACCTGTGGACCAATTTCATCGACATAAATACTGCTCAGGTAGTGGGTCAAGGAGCATTGACAGGACCTGTGAATGCCAACGGATCGTACAATAACGGCTGGCGTTTCTACTATTACTACGGTAAAAAGGATCGCTATGCGTTCTATCCGTATATCATAACTCGTTCTCCTATAGACGGCCAATTTACCACCGGGAATTCGGGGTTCTATTGGAGTTCGTCGGTATTCGTGGCCGGTCATTATACGGCAGCCGCTATGGGTTTGTATGCGGTAAATAAGGCGTACGGAGCTCCGCTGGCCGATGGGCATCGTGGTCAGGCCAATGCAGTTCGTTGTATCCGGGAGATGAGATGGTAAGCGGCTGCAGGTAAGGAGCGGGCAGAAACTTCGGCCCCATGTCAAAAAACAAGAGAATAAGATTAAAGGAGAGATGAAAAACGTCTGGAATATCGTGTGGTGCGCCGCGGTGGCTCTGACCCTGTCAGGCTGTACCAAAGAAATTATTGAAAAGCGTGGAGACGGAACGACCGGGAGCGGAAAGACGTTCCCGGCGACCTTCGAGTTCTCCGTGCCGGAAATGAGCCTTGTGAGCGATCCTGGCCCCATCCCGATAAACAGCCAGAGCAAATCAGCACTTGACGTCGATCTGTATGAAACGGTAGAAGCTGGGACACGTGCTGAGCTAAACCCCATTGCCAAAGAGAGCGTTGTAGAAGGGTTATGGGTGCTGCAATTCAACGATGCGCAAATCTTGGTGACGAGTTCCTATTACCCGGGCAGCGAGATACGGAACAATCGACTGTCGGCTCCGATTTCTGAAGAGCCTCTATCCACTATTTATTTTGTGGCCAACGTGTCCTCAACACAGTTTGACGACTTAAAGGTCGGTATAGGTAAACTGTCAGACTTCGAGGAGCTCACGTTGAAATATGCCAACGAAGGCGCTGTCAGCAATGCGGGCGCAAGCTTGCCTATGGTAGGAAAATTCGAAGGGTCGCCCACTACCAGTCCGATCAACATCACCTTGACACGCTTGGTGGCCAAGATCACCTTCACCTGCAAGGTAGACCCCAAATTTTCTTCGGAGAGTTTTCTATTGCAAAGCATCCGGTTGCGGAACGTTTCTACGCTATCGAGTTATAAAGAGCTGAAGGTTCCTTCGGGTCTCGTCGACCTGTATCCGTCCTCTGCTGCCGGCAATTTCATGAATTACGATCTGATCGGTGTATCCTCCTCACAGGCAGGGAATGCCACGGAGATGAAAAACACCGGTATTACGCTAGTATGGTACGTGCCTGAAAACTTGCAAGGCGTGATAAGTCGTCTGAGCAATGATTTTATGAAAGGCTACGGGAACGCCCCGCGCAATGCCGCGTTTATCGAAATGCAAGGCGTATACACTAAGAATGGAGTGAGGAGTGAAGTGAGCTATAATATCTATCCGGGGGAGAATTCCAGTAATGATTTCAATCTGGTAAGGAACCACCACTACACGATCGTCGCTACGATCCGAGGCGATAACGACAAAGAAGACCTGCGCGTAATGAAACCCGAAGACCTGTCTGCAATTCCCAATGCGCCTCAGGGAACGGCTAATTGTTACATGGTTCACCGGGCAGGCATGCGTTATAAATTTCCGGCCATCTCAGGAAACGGGGGGACATTCGTAGGAACATATAATGACGTTAGCTATACCTATCAATTCGGAAAACTCAGCACTTCGGGTTATGCTCCGGCAGTGCTGTGGGAGACCCATAGTCAGGGAAGCGTCATCGAGCCGGGATCGGTTTCTACATTGGACGGTTATGTCTATTTTACGACGGCGGGGACCCGTGGAGAGAGCGTTCGGGAAGGTAATGTCCTGATCGGCTGGAATAAGAACAATGTCCCGGCCTGGAGCTGGCATATTTGGTCAACGTCTTACGATCCAGAGGAAGACTATGTGACTTATTTCGTAGACAGATCTTCCTCGAAGTTCTACCATGTCATGCTTCATAGTCTGGGCGCCAACGGTTCGGCACCGGAAGGTAGTGTAGGACGTTACGGACTGCTTTACCAGTGGGGGCGTAAAGATCCTTTCATAGGTGCAAAAACGGTGAGCGGTGGAGAGCACGCGGAGACTTACAATGCACCGGGGTCCGAATGGAAAGAGGAAGCTGTCGGTGTAACGACTTCGCTCGAATTCGAAGAGGGTATTGCTTATATTACCGAGCATCCGACCACCCGTTTCACCGGATGGTACAGTCCAATCGTTGCCCCTGCGCCGTTTTGGGGAGAAGAGTCGAATGACTTCCCGAAAACAGGATTCGATCCCTGCCCTCCGGGTTGGCGGGTCCCTCCAATGGAAATGTGGACGGCAGTAACACAGGACAGTCGGAATAAAAGTTTCGCGTTTAACAATGGCATGAACGTGTATTTCGACGATCGAAGTTCGGAGACGACTTTTTATCCGGCCAGCGGTAGCTATTCGTATGCCGGATCGAATATGACCATCATATGGGCTGGTACAAACGGAACTCATTGGTCGCGGACATTCTCTGGCAGCTATCTCGCACGAGCGTATGGAGTAGATATCTCGGCGGGCCCCTCTAACGGGACGAATTATAGAACATTTACACATGCAATTCGTTGTGTTAGGGAATGATGCGTGAAGTGTGTATTGCAAAAGAAATGACCTTGTAGAGCCATGACACTATACAATGTAACGACCTTCATATATAAGTCAGCTTGAAAACGATAACAATCAATGAAACATCTCATAGTAAGCACAGGATTATTTTCCTGTATAATATTGATGTTTTCCTGTGGAAATCCTAGCCGTAATGTTTCCGAGCTATTCCCCGTGCAAACTTCAGCCTTAAGACTGAATATTTTGCAGCCTCCTGCAATACTCACGGACGATAACCAGCGGATAACATGGTATGCCGAACACTATTGGGATAACCTTGACTGGGCTGATATACGATGGATTGCGGACACGGTAGCTTTGGAAGGTGTTTTCTCTTCTTGGGCGCAGCTGCTTTCGCAGATACCTGAAGCAGAGGCTGCAAAACTCACTGGAGGATTGATCCGTACAGGGAACGATTATCCGGAGATGCAACTTCGGCTGCTCGATATGGCCGAATATTTTTGGCAACATCCCAATTCACCCTTCCGCAACGAGGAACTATTCATCCCGGTATTGGAAGCAATAACCGAAGCTCCCCATATCGACGATATCAACAAAATACGCCCGCAAGCTCTACTTGCTTCGGCCAACAAAAACCGTCCCGGAATGAAGGCAGCAGATATTTGTTATACGACGGGTACGGGTGGCCGGGGAACGCTGCATGGTATAAAAGCGGACTACCTATTGCTGATGTTCTATAATCCCGGTTGCCCGGAGTGCGATCGGATAAAAGAACATATCCTCCATTCGGAGGTGATCAACCCGCTGCTTGTTTCGGGACGGCTGAAGATGCTAGCCATCTATCCGGATGAAGATGTCTCAACGTGGCGCGAATATCTGCCTCAAATGCCGAAAGGCTGGACGGTAGGTCACAGTCCAATGAAACATGGAGAGACAACCGCCTACGACATTCCAGCTATCCCGGCGCTCTACTTGTTGGAACACGATAAAACGGTGCTGTTCAAAGACAGCCCGATTGCTGACATCGAGACATGGTTGCGAGAAAACATAAATATATGAGCATGATTCGGTCATGACAAATCTGCATCGGATTACACCTGAGATTACAAAATCAAAACGGTTAAGCTTATAAAGGTTACGCAGAGTGATGAAGAGAAGGGGAAAGAATCGGTCGCCATTGTACTACCGTTATTCATAGCAAATTACTGTTACCTGTGAAATGATATTTGACATAGAAAAATGGCCGTTCCCGTCACGATAAGATGTCTCTGACTCGCAAAGATGAATATCTCCGTGGGTAGGCAGGCCATAAAGGATGATCAAATGCTAACGATATGGATGGTTTCGTATCATACGACACGCTTTTAGGCAAATTACTACTGATTTCAATAGCTGTTTTCGTGCTGTGGATCAGTTATTTGATGGGTACGATCATTCGCATCTATCATGTTCGGCGACGTATGCGGGATTATCGGCGATTTGTCCGAAGCACCTATGTACGATTCGGGAATCCGGTTCCGCCCATGATCATGCGCTATTTTCTCAAAGAGGTGGAAGCCTACAACCAAGTGCGGAACGTTTGGCCTCTGCGCAGATTTTATCCGCAGATTTCGCCTGAAGGAGAGCTCTATACTACCTCTTCGCCTTCCTGTTCGCGAGACCTTTCAAGGCCGGAGAGGTTCACGGAGTTTCCGAATGAAAAATGCAAGTAGCCCAGTGAAACTGACGATATGGAAAAATATACCATTCTATCACATAGGTTCTCGTCTTCCCCCTCTACTTATGAGACTGAATGCCTCGGGCCGATTGGTCCAGTATGGACCAATAAATCGCCTCGTCGTTGGGGAGGAAATATGATCCGATCAGAGTGAAGATAACTCAGGGAAAGGCAAATAAAGATTATTTATACCGAAATGCGTCTCACTAAACATAAATATACAATGGACAAAACGGAATTGACGAACTATGTGGCCACTCAAAGCGGTCTCAGCAAAAAAGAGGCGGCTCTGGCTGTTAAAACAACGCTTGAAGGTATTGCTGGCAGTTTGAAGCGGGGCGAAAACGTCGCTCTGCATGGTTTCGGTAATTTTCAGGTCAAAACGCGGCCGGCACGCAAAGGCCGTAACCCTGCTACGGGGCAAACGATTCAGATTCCCTCGAAATGCTATGTGCGTTTTTCTCCCTCCTCGGACGTCAAACAAGACGTCGGCAAGTTGACGGATGCGGGAATATCGAAAACGGCAGGTACACTGTTCTGTCCGCTTTCCTCGTAAGGCATTTGATTCAGAAACAGATCCGGCTATAAATATGTTTTCGAAATCGACAAAAGAACGAGAAACTTCCGGCACCGTAGAGATGCCGGAAGTTGTACCGGCACCGTCTCCCTCCGCCGCTTGCTCATCTAGCGTTCCTGTGGAACGTACTGCCGTTGGCGCAGGCAGTCTCATGCACGGAGAACTGGAAGTGAAGGGCGATCTGCATATCGACGGAGAGATCTCCGGCCGTCTGCATGTTCAAGGACGTCTGATCGTAGGCAGAACAGGTATCATACATTCCGAGGGAGTCGAGTGCTCCGTAGGGGAGATTTCCGGCTCTTTCGAAGGCGCTCTGACGGCAACCGAGCTGCTTACGATTCATGCGGGAGGTCATGTGACAGGCGATATCTCCGTGAAAGATATCGTGATTGAGAAAGGAGGACGCTTCGACGGCCGTTGCCAGTACTTCTCACCGAAATCGCAAACGGAACTTGCGGTTTCGCAGACGTTAGAAAAGGTGCGGAATCCCTAAATGGGAAGTGACGGAACTTGTTCTACGATTTGCTTGTACCGATTCAAAACGAGTTTCCTAACCGATTCGGGAAGAGTTGTTCGAACATAACAGAAAGCGCATTCTGGTTTTGGCAACGTTACCTGTCCATGTGTGCTGTGTCGGCTGGGATATAAAGTCTCGCGGTATGGGTCTGACTTGATCTTCGGTGCGTGCGACTGTTCAAAATTATGCAGGAACACAAAGTTTTGCCTGCAGATATGACGTCGGGAAGAGTGTGATATAATCGATTCCGGTAATCGGAAACGGAACAAGCGGCAAGAGAATATCGATCCCTTGCCATGAAAATCGCCAACGGAAAAGATTAAGCTGTATTGGAGACAGCGATATTGTGAATAAATCGTTTAAACTAAGAATTTATGAAAACAACCAGAAACACGAACCTGCTGGGCAAAAGCGTTTTGTCAGCAGTTGTGATGCTTGCTTCGACAGGCGTCATGGCACAGGAGAACGGCAACCGCGACGCAAGCGGAAAGATTGTACGCGGCCCTTACGAGACGAATCGTCTGTTCGACAACATTTGGCTCGGCGTGGGTGGCGGTGTAAACATCTACCACGGCGAAAACGATTCCTACGGATCGTTCGGCAAACGGCTGGCCCCGGCCTTAGACCTCCATGTGGGTAAATGGATCACTCCCTCGGTAGGTCTCCGTTTGGGATATTCGGGCATCAATGCCAAAGGGTGGACTACGGGACAGACCATGTATGCCAAAAATCTCGTATCGGGCGATATCTACGACGAGAAGTTCGGCGTGTCATACTTGCATGGCGATGTGATGTGGAACTTCTCCAATGCCGTGAGCGGCTACAAAGAGACGCGTACATGGAATTTCGTGCCTTTCGTCGGGGCCGGTTGGGCCCGTTCCTATGGCAACGGTTCCCATGATAACGAATTCGCGGTAAGTATTGGCCTGCTGAACAACATCCGCCTGTCGAACCTTTTGGATCTGACATTGGAAGCACGCCATATGTTTGTGAATCAGCGATTCGACGGTGTAGCTCGTGGCAGTAACGGCGAAGGCATGACTTCCGTGACGCTGGGCCTCTCGTTCAAACTGAATCGTCGCGGTTTCAAACGGGTCGCACCTCCGGTCGTTCCCGACTATACACCGTATCAGAACCGTATCAAAGCGTTGGAGAACGACAACGCAGATCTGACAGGCCGGAACAAGACCCTGCTGGCCGAAAACGAAGCGCTGCGCAACCGCCAGCCGGAAAAGGAAACAGTCTCTTCCGTATCGGCTTCGCCCGTGGTGCTGTTTTTTGCCATCGGCAAGGCTACGCTCGACAAAAAAGAACTTACGAATCTTGAGTTTTACGTAAAACACGCCATCAAGGCCGACAAAAACAAAATCTTTACGTTGATCGGCTCAGCCGATAAAGCTACCGGAAGCAAGGAGCTCAATCAGCGTCTCTCGGAACAGCGTATGCAGTACGTTTATGACCTGTTGACAAACAAGTACGGCATTCCGGCTGACCGCTTGAAGAAAAGGGCTGAAGGCGATACGAACAATCGTTTTGCTGAACCAGAACTCAATCGAGCCGTTATTGTGGAATAAACTTCTGACATAAGAAGGGGGAACCCTCGGGAAACAGTTCATTCTGTTTTTTCGGGGGTTCTTTTTACCGATAACACATGAATTATGTTGACCAAATATTTCGATCTTGTGTTTCATCCTTTTGTTGTCACGCCTGCTCTGAACGACAGAAACAGCATACGGTGCAGGCACAATCCACCGACACGCTCTATCTCTACGACACTGACGATTTAGAACAGGCATTTTCACCTGCCGACCCGCAGCCAGCAAGACTACACAACCATAAATCCGATATAATCCGCATATATTCAAGAAAAGAGAGAAAAGAGGATTTATCAATCCTGCCTATGAAGAATGGAACTGTCGGGCAGGAATCGTCGTGTCGTTTCTATTGGCTATGATTCTGCTTGTCTTGTTGGACAGGTGTATCATCTCGGGAAGCGATATCGAAGGAGAAACATGGTCCGAGATTGCGCCGCCTTAGAAATTTGTGTGGCCCGGTAATTATATCGCGGTTTTAGGCGGATCAAAAAACATTACTATCGGAGCGGTTCGCGACCAGCACGGTACGCGAGCGATTCCGGAAACATTGTATTGTTTTGCCCAAGGGGATTGCCGTCTTTGCGTTCTCTGACCCTGATATACTCCGGTCGGAATCTGCCGATCGAATCTGTTTCCTATCTATAAATGAATGATGCATGAGAATGCATTCTAGCAAAACCTCTTCCTAAATAGCGATGTACCGTTCTATATTTCCTCGGTATGGGCGGACATGGCAGAGCCTCGCGTCGTGTGAAGTCTCTTTGTCGTTACAAGGAGGGCGGAGCTGACGGGAGGCTTATTTTATATCATAACGACAACGGCGTAAGAAGATGCCGTATTCCCTGCAATAATATGATGGTTGTATCCCTATACATATGAATGAGTGAATGACTGGATTTAGACAATATTTTTTGAGCATTTTGTTTTCATTTCTCACACTTTCCACACAAGGAAGGCCTCCCGTTTTGATAGAAAAGTGTGCGCCGCCTATGCGGCCAACCAGCTTGTGGCTGCGGATTCCGGAGTCTAAGGTTTATCAGATGAGCTATGCTGCCGTACCACTGATTATCTCAGGTGTTATCGTGCAAAGCGCCGATGATCGATTTCGTGACATGCGCAATAACTATTTGCCTCGGGTGCGTTTCCATACCGATGACTATCTCCAATATGCTCCCGCCGCACTGATGTTGGGACTGAAAGCGGCCGGCCTCCCAGGCCGCAGCAGTTGGGGGCGTATGCTCGTTTCAGATGCCTTCTCGACCGGCATTATGGCCATAACCATTAATTCTCTCAAATACACCTGCCGTGTCATGCGTCCTGACGGCTCATCACGCAACTCCTTTCCTTCGGGACATACGGCCACAGCTTTCATGACGGCCACAATGCTGCATAAAGAGTACGGTCTTACACATAGTCCTTGGTACAGTATCGGCGGTTATGCAGTCGCTACATTGACAGGATTGATGCGCATAGCCAATAACAAACACTATTTGAGCGATGTGATGGTGGGTGCAGGAGTCGGGATCCTGTCTGCTGAACTTGGTTATTGGCTTGCCGATCTGATTTTTAAAAAACGAGGTATGGTCTCCCCTGAACGTATGGAACCCCCATTCAGTATGGCATACCGTCCCTCTTTTTTGGGGCTCTATCTGGGCATCGATGCTCTGCCTGGTGTCTATCGTCTGCAGGACCATTCTCAAATTCGTTTTTCAATAGGCAGTTGCATCGGCGTAGAAGGAGCTTGGTTCTGGAATGCTCACTGGGGTGCGGGCGGTCGACTTCGGCTTTCCTCCTTGCCGTGGACCTTGAACGGGCATGTCTCTGACAATAATTTCAATGCAATACATGGCGCTGTAGGTCTCTACGGTTCATTACCGATCACATCTCGCTGGTTGGTTGGCACCAAATTACTCTGTGAATATACCTATTCCCTTCCCGTTGAGTTCGCCGGACATACACTCGGGAGTTGTAATGCCATAGGAGCAGGAACTGGACTCTCTCTGACTTTCCGGGCTCATACTGGCATGGGACTGAAGTTCTTTACAGACTATACTCTAAGCTCATCGCCAGTGCAAAAACAGTGCGGGGGCTGTCATACTTTGTCGTTAGGCGGAGTTATCAGCGTACTGTTCGGCCCTAATTGATCCTTAACGATATCAATATTTTAATTTTGAACAATATTCGCAACAAGAGAATCTCCGTTTGAATTATCAAACGACATACAGTTCGAATAAAAAATTTTATCATCTATCGACTCAATCATTTTTAACTGAGGAAACGGTAGTGTTTTTAAATTAGGGGATGACTTCAATTCAATAATTAAAACGCTGTTTTTCAGCGCAAATTTTCCTTTCGCAGGTAAAGCAAAAGCGACTACTACAGTCGCTTTTTGTATTTTGCACCCTTAAATCCTTCGAAAACGAGTTTTCAAAACGGATAATTCAACTTTCATGTTTCAAATTAGGGGATAGCAAAAATGGAATGCAAATATTGCGGAGGCACATGCGTAAAAGACGGAAGGCAGAACAACGGTAGGCAACGCTATAAGTGCAAATCGTGTCATCGGAAACAACAGGCTCTATATAGCTACAACGCCTACCAGAAAGGAATCAACGATGAGATCGTAACATTGACCAAAGAGGGAGTCGGTATTCGAAGTACTGCACGAATCTTGGATATCTCCCCTACAACACTACTCAGCAGAATTGTACTGATCGCCCATACTATCTCACGCCCTCAGGTTATCAATCGCAGGACATACGAAGTGGATGAAATAAAGAGCTTTGTAAGGAGAAAGTCCGAGCATATCTGGATAGCATATGCTCTGGATAGAAAATCCAAACAGGTCGTCAGTTACAATATCGGTCCACGGACAAACGCCACCCTTAACGCAGTTCTCGAAACCCTTCGTCTATCTGATGCCAAACGGGTTTATACCGATAGGCTAAGAAACTACCGTTCTCTGATCGAGACAAAGATCCATCGGACATCATTATACGGGACCAATCATATCGAACGACATAATTTAACGATCCGGACTCACCTGAAACGTTTAGCACGAAAAACCATCTGCTTCAGCAGGAGTGCTGTCATTCTGTCGGCAATCTTGAAGATTTATTTCTGGGGATAAAAGCGTATAATTATATTTCCATTATTTATACACATTATCCGATCCGAACCAACTACTTATTGTCTTTTGAGCGTCGGTGCTCATTGGAGTAATCGAATAAAGGGCTAGCCTCTTTTTAGGACGTGAACAACACACATACAATAAATTGCGCGATCTGTCATAACGATTGATATTGTGCTTGTTGTTGCTAAACGCGTCATTGGCATTGAAATTTCTCCATGCGCTATCAGCTTAGGTCTTAAAAGTGTAAGAACAGAGAATAAATTGTTAGCCGATTAAAGATGTTTGTTGCTGTCCGGAAGGAACTCAGATAACAGTTGTATTGGGAAAATGTATTTCAGCGGCTTCATTCCCCGGAAAAAATTCTTCCGGCAATCATCGTTACACGATCCCCTCTGTCTGTTCTGTTTGGAGTCCGGCTGATGTTTGTGGAGCAACGGGAACCGACGGGCAATCTGAAAGTGGAATATTCGGGCAATGAGAGGCTCGAAATACAATGTGATTTAAAATTAAATATATGTAATTTGATTCAAATGCCCTTTGTTGTTGGGGGTGTCTGTTGTAAAAAATGCATATATTATAAAATATACCCCTAAAAAATTGCATTATAAAAACAAAATATATAGTTTTGTGTCGAATAACGTGGTAAGCGTATTTCGAATGAAACCTATTGCTATTACAATTTATTACTCCTTGATCCAGAATCCCCGTTAGGGGATGAACTAAAATGCATCATCGGACGATCCGGAACAGTCTCATCGTATGAGGATACGCAACGGTTGTTTCATTTTAAAATCGGGAGTTATGAAAAAAGTTCTACTATTATTGCCTGCAGTCTCCGTTATGGAGCTGACATCCGGAGTGATTCACGCGCAGCCCCAAACCGAAATCTCGATAGGTGGCGATCTCGTCAGTACATACGTCTGGAGGGGAGTTTACCAGAGCGGATTCAGTCTGCAACCGGAAATCGGCCTTTCCGTAGGAGGGTTCACGGTCGGGGTCTGGGGCTCGACCGATCTCGATAACTTCAAGGAGGTGGACCTCTCGGTGGGGTATTCCGTCAGGGGTTTTTCGGTCGGAGTGACCGATTACTGGTGGGGCGGGCAACGTCTCGGCGATGGACGGTTCGCGCCTTATTTCAAATACGGTGACACCCACTACTTCGAGGGTACGCTCGCTTATGAATTCGGGGAGAAGTTTCCGTTGGGCATTTCGTGGAGCACGATGTTCGCCGGGGTCGATAAAAAAGAAAACGGTGATCGGGCTTGGTCGTCTTATGTGGAGCTTGCCTATCCGTTTTCTGTGGGTTCGGTCGAACTGACTGCTGCGGCTGGTGCAGCGCCATGGGCGGCTCCGGCCTGGTTGCCGGGTGGATACGACGGATTCCAGATATCGAATGTGTCGCTCAAGGCTTCTCGGGCGATCCCCGTATCGGAAAAATACGAAATTCCCCTTTTCGTCCAGCTTGCGGTCAACCCGCAGCTCAACTACATGAACCTTGTCATCGGCCTCTCGTTCTGAAGACCGTAACAGGCATGCGAACGAACATTATGGGCACAATGCTTACGAACCGGCGACCGGAGAGCTCACGGCGGCCGGAGAAAGCGGTGCGGAACTTCTAAAAATTTATTCGTCATGAAAAAAATCGAAGCGATTATCCGCAAAAGCAAATTCGAGGATGTGAAGGAGGCCCTCCTTGAAGCGGATATAGAATGGTTCTCTTTCTATGGTGTGCGGGGAATCGGGAAGTCGAGGGAAGCCCGCGTATACCGAGGTGTCATGTATGACACCAGCTCGATCGAGCGCATGCTGATTTCCGTCGTTGTGCGTGAGAAGAATGTGGAAAAAACCGTGCAGGCCATCCTGAAGTCGGCCTATACGGGCGAAATCGGGGACGGGCGCATTTTCGTCATACCGATCGAGGACGCGGTCCGTATCCGTACCGGAGAGAGGGGCGACATAGCCCTTTACAATGCGGAAAAGGAAAAATAATTTCGATAATCACATGCAATTTAAATGAAAAATCATGACAAGCTATATTGTATCTGCTTTTTCTAAGATCGGCATGATGGCAGCCGTCGTTGCGGCCAGCCTGTTTCCCACGAGCCTGAGCGCGCAGGATGTCGCGGGTGCGGCCGATGCAGCGGAACTCGCGCTGGCCGGGGAAACTCCCGTGCTGGATTCGGGCAACACGGCATGGCTGATCGTGGCCACCGTTCTCGTGCTGCTGATGAGCATTCCCGGAATCGCGTTGTTCTACGGCGGGCTGGTGCGCCAGAAAAACGTACTGAGCGTCATCATGCAGACGATGTTCATCGTCGGAGTGGTCAGTATTCTGTGGGTAGCTTTCGGGTATAGCTGGGCGTTCGGCACCGGATTCATGGAGTCGGGCAATCCGTTGGGAGCCGTTATCGGCGGTTTCGACAAAGCCTTTCTGTACGGTATCACGATCGATACGATGATGCCCAGTGGCATTCCCGAACTGACGTTCGTCATGTTCCAGTGCATGTTCGCTCTGATTACTCCCGCTCTTATTCTGGGGGCGTTCGCCGAGCGGATCAAGTTTTCGGGCTACACGGTGTTTATCGTGCTGTGGGTCATTCTGGCCTATTTCCCGATGGCGCACTGGGTGTGGGGAGGCGGCTTCCTGCAGCGGATGGGTGCGATCGATTTCGCCGGCGGAACGGTGGTTCATATCAATGCCGGTATCTCGGCCTTGGTTATGGCGATCATGCTGGGAAAAAGGGAAGATTACCGGATCGGACATCCCGTTATTCCGCATAACGTAGCGTTCGTTTTCATGGGAACTTCTTTCCTGTGGCTGGGCTGGTTCGGTTTCAATGCCGGCAGCGGCTTGGCCGCCGACGGTCTGGCTGCCAACGCTTTCCTCGTGACTCATGTCGCAACGGCCGTCGCGGCGGTTACTTGGATGGCGATGGACTGGATATGCAACAAGAAGCCGACTACCGTAGGCGCGTGCACGGGAGCCGTGGCCGGACTGGTGGCGATCACTCCGGCCGCCGGCACGGTAGATCTGCTGGGCGCATTCTGTATCGGGCTGATTACGCCGGTCGTCTGCTTTTTCATGGTGGCCGTCATCAAACCGAAGTTCAAGTATGACGACGCACTGGACGCATTCGGCGTGCACGGTATGGGCGGTATCGTCGGCTCTGTTCTGACCGGCATTTTCGCTACGCGCTATATCACGGGCGAGGACGGCGTGCAGGGCGCGCTGTACGGCGACTGGCACCAGTTGTGGGTTCAGATCTTCACGACGCTGGTATCTATCGTGTTCAGTGCCGTCGTTACCTATGTGCTTTACAAGGCGGTAGACAAGCTGATCGGCATCCGGGTCGACAAGCGCGTCGAAGAAGAAGGGCTCGACATATACGAACACGGCGAGACGGCTTATAATTAACGGCGTCGTACAGGGAGGAAGGTTTCAAGTTAGTTTAGGTTTTCAAACGAGGATTCTCCGGCAGCGGGCAGTCTGACGCCCGCTGCCGGAAGATCTCAAACAAGAAGGTCAAAATCATGTCACTGTATATTCCGAAAAAATATCGGGCTACATTAATGCCCGAAATGATGGAACAAGCCATCAAACAGATCAAAGATTCGTTCCAGACGATGCTCGCCGAAGAGCTCGACCTGCGTCGGGTGACGGCACCCCTTTTCGTCCGCTCGGGGACGGGCATCAACGACGACCTGAACGGGACCGAACGGGCCGTAAGATTTGCGGTGCCTGCCTTGGGCGGAGCCGACGTAGAGATCGTACACTCGCTGGCCAAATGGAAAAGGATACAGCTCGGGGCTTACGGCATTCCGGCCGGCTTCGGCCTTTACACCGACATGAATGCGGTTCGGGCCGACGAGGAGCTGGACAACATCCATTCGATTTATGTCGATCAATGGGATTGGGAACGGACAATCCGCGCAGAAGACCGCAATCTCGAATTCCTCAAAGGGATCGTTCGCAGAATTTACAGCGTGATCCGCAGTCAGGAACGGCGGGTATACGAAACATACCGCCACATTACGCCTGTCCTGCCAGAGGAGATCGTTTTCGTCCAGTCCGAAGAGCTGCTCCGGGAGTTCCCGCATCGGACACCGGCTGAGCGCGAGACCGAGGCGGCTCGACGATACAGTGCCATTTTCGTCATAGGGATCGGCGGCAAACTCTCGGACGGCAAGAAACATGACGGCCGTGCCCCGGACTACGACGACTGGACCACCCCGACACCCGGCGGATATTGCGGGTTGAACGGCGATATCGTGGTGTGGAATCCCGTGCTCGAACGGGCCTACGAGATTTCGAGTATGGGCATCCGAGTGGATCGCGAAGCCCTGCTGCGTCAGCTCGATCTGGAAGGGTGCCCCGAGCGGGCCGGACTGGAGTTTCACCGGGCGCTGCTCGAGGAGCGCATCCCGCTCTCTGTGGGTGGCGGCATAGGCCAGTCGCGTCTGTGCATGTTCCTGCTACGCTGTGCCCATATCGGGGAAGTACAGGCGAGCCTGTGGCCCGACCAGATGAAGACCGAATGCATGAAATACGGCATTTTCCTCAAATAAAATGACCAAAAAATCAATCTAAAAACAGATAAGCTATGTCTACATTGAGATTTCAAATGGTGGGGGAGGCGATTCGCAGAAAAGCCCTCGACGTGAAAGCGCCCGCAAACCACGTATCCGAATACTACGGCATAAACGTATTCAGCGGGGATAAGATGCGAAAATACCTCTCGTCCAAGGTGTGCGAAGCTCTGGAAGAGACAATGCGGGACGGTAAGCCGTTAAGCCGCGAGATAGCTGACAGCGTAGCAGCAGGCATGAAGCAGTGGGCTATGGACATGGGGGCCACACACTACACGCATTGGTTTCAGCCTCTCACGGGCGGGACGGCCGAGAAACACGATGCCTTTGTCGAGTACGACGGCAGGGGAGGCATGATCGAGGAATTCAGCGGTAAGCTGCTGATCCAGCAGGAACCCGATGCCTCGTCGTTTCCGAGCGGCGGTATCCGCAACACGTTCGAAGCGCGCGGGTACAGTGCGTGGGACGCTACTTCGCCAGCTTTCGTCGTCGACACGACGCTCTGCATACCGACCATTTTCATCTCCTATACAGGAGAGTCGCTCGACTACAAGGTTCCGCTGCTCAAGGCTCTGGAGGCCGTGAACAAAGCCGCGGTGGAGGTTTGCCGCCTGTTCGATCCGAAAGTGAACAAAGTGCACTCCTATCTGGGTTGGGAACAGGAGTATTTTCTCGTGGACGAAGGACTGTGGGCCGCACGTCCCGACCTGATGCTGACCGGACGTACGCTGATGGGCCACGAGAGCGCCAAGAACCAGCAGCTCGAAGACCATTACTTCGGGACGATCCCCACGCGGGTGATGGCCTTTATGAAGGATCTCGAATACGAGTGCTACAAGTTGGGCATTCCGGTCAAGACGCGACACAACGAAGTGGCTCCGAATCAGTTCGAGGTGGCCCCGATTTTCGAAGAAACCAATCTGGCCAATGACCACAACCTGCTGCTGATGTCCGTGATGCGTAAGGTAGCGCGCCGTCACTCGTTCCGCGTGTTGCTGCACGAGAAGCCTTTCAAGGGAATCAATGGCAGCGGTAAGCATAACAACTGGTCGTTGGGGACCGATACGGGCATCAATCTGCTCGCTCCGGGTAAGACAGCCGGGGAAAACCTGCAATTCATCGCATTCGTGGTCAACGTGATGATGGCCGTTCACAAACACAACGGACTGCTCAAAGCGGCGATTTCCAGCGCGACGAACGCCCACCGGCTGGGCGCGAACGAAGCGCCCCCCGCAATCATCTCGATCTTTTTGGGCAGCCAGCTCTCGGAGATACTCGATCGGATCGAGCAGACGGATTGTGAAAAGGCGATAGAGGTAGGCAGTAAGACCGGCTACAAGATGAACGGTATCAATCATATTCCCGAGTTGTTCATCGACAATACGGACCGTAACCGCACCTCGCCGTTCGCCTTTACGGGTAATCGCTTCGAGTTCCGCGCCGTGGGGTCGTCGGCCAACTGTGCCGGGGCGATGATCGTGCTCAACACGGCGGTTGCCGACCAGCTCACCGAATTTCGTAGAAGTGTGGACAAGCTGATGGCCGGAGGGGCAACGAAAGAGCAGGCGGTCTTCGCCGTAATCAAAGAGTACATCCGCGAGAGCCGTCCGATCCACTTCGACGGTAATGGGTACAGCGACGAGTGGAAGGCCGAAGCGGCGAGCCGCGGACTGGACAGCGAAACCTCCGTACCGCTGATCTTCGACAGGCTGTTGGACGACGAGACGGTGTGGATGTTCTCCCGCACGGGCGTGCTCGACGCCGTTGAACTGCATGCGCGGGCCGAGGTCTATTGGGAGACTTATACGAAAAAGATACAGATCGAGGCGCGCGTATTGGGCGATCTGGCCATCAACCATATCGTGCCGGTGGCCGCGCGCTACCAGAGCATGCTGCTCGACAAGGCGGCCAAAATCGGTTCGCTCGACCTGCCGGCGGCGTCAAAAGCATTGGCGGCCAACGATATGGAGGTGATCGATAAGATATCGAACCACATTCTGGTTATTCAGGAGAGCGTGAGGAGAATGACCGAAGCGCGCAAAGAGGCCAACCGTATCGAGAGCGAACGTGAGAAAGCCGTAGCCTATCACGACACGGTACTGCCGCATTTCGACACGATCCGTTACCATATCGACAAGCTCGAACTGATGGTAGACAACGAGATGTGGGCGCTTCCCAAATATCGGGAACTGCTCTTCATCCGATAAGGCAAACGTAACGCGAAAAACGCATGGATATGAATCAAAATAGACAAAGGCAGGCGAAGCAAGGATTGTATCGGCCGGCCTATGAGCATGACGCGTGCGGTGTGGGACTGGTGGTCAACGTGGGGGGAGGAAAGTCGCACGAGATCGTCGAAAACGGACTGCAGGTTTTGGAACACATGGCCCATCGCGGGGCCGAGGGTGCCGATAGCAAAACAGGCGATGGAGCCGGAATGATGGTTCAGATCCCGCACGAGTTCATCCTCCTGCAGGGAATTCCGGTACCCGAGAAGGGCAAATACGGTGTGGGGGTCCTCTTTCTGCCCAAAGACCAGGCGGCTTGTGCCGCTTGTCTCGATCTGGCCGCATCGGTGATCGGTCGCGAGGGGCTCGACCTGCTGGCGGTACGCGATGTACCCGTCAACAGCGAGATTCTGAGTGACGAGGCGCGGTGTAGTGAACCGGCCATCAAACAGCTTTTCATTACGGGAAGCGAAGATCAGGCAGCGCTCGATACCGAGCTCTACATCGCGGGCAAGAAGATCGGCCGAGCGGCCCGCGAGGCAGGCATGGCTTGCTACATCGCCAGCCTCTCCACGCGCACGATGGTTTATAAGGGGTTGCTCACCTCGCACCAGTTGCGCTGTTACTTTCCCGATCTGGTGAACCCCTATTTCACAAGCGGGATGGCGCTGGTCCATTCACGTTTCAGCACCAACACCTTTCCGACATGGGAGTTAGCCCAACCTTTCCGGATGATTGGTCACAACGGCGAGATCAATACCATACAGGGTAACCGGGCGTGGATGCAGACACGCGAGCCACTACTGCACTCCGAGGTGCTGGGAACCGTAGAAGGGATCAGTCCGATCGTCGAAGAGGGAATGAGCGACAGCGCGTCGTTCGATAACGTACTGGAATTTTTCGTCCGTTCGGGCATGTCGTTGCCACATGCGCTGGCCATGCTCGTACCTGAGAGTTACAACGACAAGAATCCGCTTCCCGCCGAGTTGAAAAGTTTTTATGAATACCACAGTATTTGGATGGAGCCATGGGATGGCCCGGCGACCGTCATTTTTTCGGACGGCCGCTACGCGGGCGGTATGCTCGATCGAAACGGCCTGCGTCCGGCACGATACCTGATCACCAAAAGCGAGACCATGGTCATCGCCTCCGAGACCGGCGTAATGGGATTCGATGCCTCGCAGATTCGAGAGAAGGGACGTCTGCGCCCTGGCAAGATACTGATGGTGGATACCGAGCAGGGACGTATTCTGCAGGATGCCGAAATCAAAGCGGCGCTCGCAGCGGAGCACCCTTATTTGGAATGGCTCGAGAAGAACCGGGTAATCCTCGGTACGATCGCTTCGGGACGGCACGTAACGCACGCCGTGGAGGGATTCGATCGCATGCTACGCGTATTCGGATATAGCGCGGAGGATATCGAACGGATCATTAAGCCGATGAGCTTGCACGGCACGGAACCGACGGCCTCGATGGGCAGCGATACGCCAATCGCTGTGCTCTCGGAGAAACCCCAACGATTGTTCAACTACTTTCGCCAGCAGTTCGCGCAGGTGACTAATCCTCCGATCGATCCGCTGCGCGAGGAATTGGTCATGTCATTGGCCAGTTATATCGGAGCTGTAAACGGCAATATCCTCGAGCCAGGCCCCGGCATGTGCAAAGTGGTCAAGCTGCCCAGCCCCATCATCACCAACACCGAGCTCGATATCCTACGAAACCTGCGCTATAAACGGTTCCGAACCGTAACCCTACCGATGCTTTTCGAGGCCGGCGCGGGCAGCCGTGGCATGGAGCAGGCCGTGGAAGAGTTGTGTCTTCGGGCCGGGCGGGCCGTGGACGAGGGGTACAACTACGTGATCATAAGCGACCGGGGCGTAAACGAGCGTCTGGCTCCGATCCCGTCGCTGCTGGCTCTTTCGGCTGTGCATCATTACCTGATCGGAGTACGCAAACGGTCGCAGATCGCACTGATCGTCGAGAGCGGCGAGGTATGCGAGACAATGCACGTGGCCCTGCTCATCGGCTACGGAGCGAGTGCAGTCAACCCCTACATGGCCTTCGGTGTGTTGGACGATTTGGTACGCCGGGGCGAGATACAACTCGACTACCCGACGGCCGAGAAGTATTATGTCAAGGCGATCAACAAGGGAATGCTCAAGATCATGTCGAAGATGGGTATCTCCACGATCCGCAGCTATCGCGGGGCCAAACTATTCAATACATTGGGCCTGGCACAGGAAGTGCTTGACCGCTATTTCGGGGGCGGAGTGTCTCCGATCGCGGGAATTGGCATCGAAGACATCACTGCCGAGGCGCTGGCCGCCCATGCGCGGGGTTTCGGCGCAGAGACGATGGAGGGTGCGCCGCTTGAAAACACCGGTATCTACAAATACCGCAAAGGAGGCGAATACCATGCATGGTTCCCCCAGACCATCTCCCGGCTCCAACAATCCACCCGTACGGGAGACTACGCCAAGTTCAAGGAGTACACGCATATCGCCGACAATGAGCACCCGCCCGTTTTTCTGCGCGACATGCTCGATTTCAGACGTAATCCGATCGACATAGAGCGGGTCGAGCCGGAGGAGGCAATTATGCGACGTTTCGTGTCGGGGGCTATATCGTACGGCTCGATCAGTCGCGAGGCACACGAGGCGATCGCCGTAGCGATGAATCGCATCGGCGGACGCAGCAATACGGGTGAAGGGGGGGAGGACCCGGAACGTTACAAGACGCGTCCCGACGGGACTTCGGCCCGCAGTGCGATCAAGCAGGTGGCCTCGGGACGATTCGGAGTCAACGCGGAATATTTGGTAAACGCCGACGAGATACAGATCAAAGTGGCGCAAGGGGCTAAACCCGGCGAGGGCGGACAGCTGCCCGGCTTCAAAGTCGACAAGATGATCGCCCGCACTCGTCATTCGATTCCCGGCATCTCGCTTATATCGCCACCGCCACATCACGACATTTACTCGATCGAGGATCTCGCACAGCTAATTTTCGACCTGAAGAACGTCAATCCTTCGGCACGTATCAGCGTCAAGCTCGTTTCTGAATTGGGCGTAGGGACGGTGGCCGCCGGCGTGGCCAAGGCCAAGGCCGACATGATCCTCATCAGCGGTAGCGAAGGCGGTACGGGCGCCAGTCCGGCCAGTTCGATTCGCCATGCCGGGATGCCACCCGAACTGGGGCTTGCCGAGGTACAGCAGACGCTTGTATTCAACAACCTGCGCGGTCTTGTTTCCCTGCAGGTAGACGGACAGCTCAAAACGGGACGCGACGTGATCCTCAGTGCGTTGCTCGGAGCCGAGGAGTTCGGTTTTGCCACCAGCGTAATGATCGTGCTGGGATGTGTGATGAAGCGCGAGTGTCATCTCAACACCTGCCCGATGGGTGTGGCTACGCAGGATGCGAAACTGCGCGAGCGATTCCGCGGCCATGCGGACTATCTGGTCAACTTCTTTACCTTTCTTGCTCGCGAAGTGCGTGAATATTTGGCCGAGATGGGCTTCGAGAAGATCGACGATATTGTGGGGCGTACCGATCTGCTCGTTGAACGCTCCCGGTCCGAGGGATCGAAAGCGGTCCGGGTAGATCTTGCACGACTGATGGTTGCGCCGGGGACAGATGACGATCGGGCATTACGCCGTACTGCCGTACAGGACCATGGGCTCGAAAGAGTCGAGGACCTGTCTCTGATCTCGCTGACCCGTCCGGCCCTTACGGCAGCCATGCCGGTACATCTCGACATGCCGATTCGTAACACGGACCGTTCGGTAGGAGCGATGCTTTCGGGCGAGATCGCCCGGCGTTACGGAGCCGCAGGGCTCTCTGACGAGACGATACGGATCGCATTCCACGGCTCGGCCGGACAGAGTTTCGGTGCTTTCCTCGAAAAAGGCGTAACCTTCGCGCTCGAAGGCGATGCGAACGACTACCTCGGCAAGGGGCTCTCGGGCGGAAAGATCGTCGTGCGCCCCCCGCAGGGTTCCACATTCGCCCCGGAAGAGAACATCATCGCCGGCAATACGTTGCTTTACGGGGCTACGGCTGGCGAAGTGTACATCAACGGTCAGGTGGGCGAGCGGTTTTGTGTCCGTAACAGCGGTGCGGTAGCTGTCGTCGAGGGGGTCGGTGACCACGGGTGCGAGTATATGACCGGCGGCCGCGCTGTAATCCTCGGGCCGACAGGCCGCAACTTCGCGGCCGGGATGAGTGGAGGAATAGCTTATGTGTGGGACCGCGACGGTAATTTCGACTTTTTCTGTAACATGGAGATGGTCGAACTGACACTCGCGGGCGAAGAAGCGGCCGACATACACGAACTGCACAGCCTCATCACGGCACATCTTCGCCATACCGGAAGCCCGTTGGCGCAGCGCATACTCGACAATTGGAGCATATACGCGGACCAGTTCATCAAGGTCATGCCGATCGAATACAAAAAAGTATTGCACGACGAGCGGATCGAGCAACTCAATTCCAAAATCGCCCGTGTCGAACGGGATTATTAGCTTAACGGCAGAAGGACTGATCGTACGAGTACGGTATAACTCTCCTGAGGCTGTTCTGCCGTACGTTTGCTACATGAAAGGAAAAAAGAGGGTACAGCCCTTACAGACTTGATGAGATACATATTTCGCTGAAGAGAAGCAGCATCAACACGGGCAAGATAGGGGCGGAAATCAGTCCTGTCAAGCTCCGGCCATGGTTCTGCAACGTCGATATCGACCGTGAGCAATCGAATACGACGGTTTCGATCCGGAGTGTCCGGCCGTATTCACGTCCACGCCTGTTGTGTGTTGGCGGCCGATCCGCTGGAGAGTGATGCGGTGCGATAGAGGTGTAAGGTGCCGTTTGGCAGTGAGGTCTGCCTCGGATCCCTGCGCTATGGAACTTTCGGACGAAGGTATGTCGATCTAACGCTTCAAAGCGGGAAAGGACGATCCGCAAATAGTTCTTAATTAGCTCTTATGCCTATTTTCATTTGTCTGAAATGCTGAAAAACGGCATAAAAAGCTGGGTTAGGAAGAATTGGAATTACCTCATCGTCACCTTCGTTCTGGAGCGTATTATTGTGTTGTTTTTCAGTATTTTTGTATTGGTCTGTACCGCAATAAATAACTCTATTGGGAACCTCTGCTCACGTCGTGAACTCACCGTCATGCCGCAGTTTTTTTCGATCTTGCGGCTTCACCTGAGATGACCAATACACCTTTGGGCGCGGTCGGTCTTTCATTGAAATGCAATGTAGTCGATGAGGAGATGATTATCGACCACGAACGTTTTGACCGACAAATTAATAAATGCTTCACTGGCACTGAAGTTAATATTGGCGACAAAATAATGCATTACGCCTCATTTCGATATTCCAACTGGAATGAAACTAAAAATATTGTCATCAGTGTATGATAAACATCCCGGACGATTGCTTGGGCGACGAAGAACTCGAACATATAAAAGTTGCGAAATATTAATCGTTGATGATCGTCGTAAATATTTGTCTGTCATTATGAACAGAATCGGAAAAAGTCGGGAGACTGGATTGGAAATCATCGTTTGGATATTATCAAAAGCGGATGAATGGGGATAGTACTATGTCTCAGATTCGGTCTCTTTTGGAAACAAAAAGAGAAATATCCATTTATAATATCACTCACCGAACATATTTTCCTGATAAGATGCCGATGTTTTGGCTTTCGGATGTATTATGTTCATCGCGTTAGCCCGCATTCTTCCGGCTATGAAGTTCTCATAAATTGGATAATAACGTGATGACCTCTGGATCAATGTGCGCATTGATCCAAGCTTATTTTTCTGTCGTCTGCTTAGACCGGCACAACAAGATTCAGTTGTATGATAAGAGTAACCTCGATAACGGGATGTAGCACTTTAACGGGCAATTAAGCCGTGTTCTTTTTGCACGGTTCTTCTGCTATCTAGTTCCTGTCTAAAACATAAAATTAGAAATCGAATCACGAATTCGCAATTAAATATCTTTCCCGTAATTTTATTGTGCCACTAAATACAAGGAATTTTACCGGCCAAATACAAGCAATTCTCGGACGAGCAGGCACAGCCATTAATGAAACCAAACTCTCTGAATTTGCATATCCATAGCACATACGTATGTTCGTGTCGTTGTCAGGTTCTTAATGGACGGTTCCGGGCGGCAATTCGTAACTCGGTATCCGAATCGTTTCCTGATACGAGCAAAATATAGCAAATGTCTGATTAAAAGGTGTCTCGAAAGGGTTGGCTCAGGTCCCGTCCTCTCTCAAGAAATTGAATGGAATTCAGGAATGCCCGCATAATCGTCGATTATGCGGGCGTTTTTTCTTTGGGCGGTTATACAAGAGCATGAACATACATGCAATTAGCAGTGAAAAATTGGTGTCGTATGCCATGAACTGGACGGTGACTTGGACTGGCGAACCGGGTGCGCATACGAAGAATCCGATGCGAAAGACCAT
>ERZ857785.427-NODE-427-length-57611-cov-14.070818_pt1 | contig 57611 bp, 49 predicted proteins | sample MGYA00519763_ERZ857785 | MGnify/ENA primary metagenome ERZ857785 (study PRJEB31778, sample SAMEA3449365) | human gut metagenome | biome: human gut; feature: human-associated habitat; material: faeces | place: United Kingdom | collected 2010/2012 ...
GACATTCCGTCCGCCATGGGCGTTCGTGGATTTGTTTCACTAACTCTCAATTTACATCTATATCGAATTGCTAATTGACGTAATCTTATATCCATATTATTATGAAAATAAATAAGACATTTTTGTAAGAATTTGGAGGTAATAGCATGCGAGAGTATGATGATGCGGTACTGGAATGCTTCCTGGACAAACAGCTCCAGCTTTTTCCGGAAGCTGTAGCAGAGACACTGGATGAGGCAGAAGATTTTCTGGAAGAGTGCATGGCAGTCGTGGTAGATTCCGTAGAGGATGTCATTGAGTATTTTGATGAGGCCGGCATGGATGTGGACGGCGCTGTGGATGATGAGATTCTGGAGGCAGATGAAGTATTCGATATCGGAGACGGCAGATATCTGATCGTAGAAGCGTAGAACCGAAGATTATTGTACACAGAAACTGGAATGAACCGGAGCTCTCCGACATATATATGTTGGAGGGCTTCTTTGCGTAAGTCTCCTGTAAAAATCTCTTCCCCATTTGTAGGGAATGCGTTATAATGAACTAATGGACTTTTACAGAAAGGTATGGTAAGGAAAATGTTAGAAGGACAAAAATGTCTGGTCATCGGCTCCGGCATCAGCGGGATCGGTGCAGTGGCTTTATTGGAAAAATACCATGCAGACGTGGTTCTGTATGACAGCAGTGATAAATTGACAAAGGAAGATCTGGAGGCGAAGCTTCCCGGGGAAAGCAAGGCAGTCTGTATCGCCGGAGAACTGCCGGAGGAGGTAGAACTGAGCATTCAGGCAGCCGTTTTAAGCCCCGGAGTACCTACGGATATTCCTCTGGTGAACCGTATGAGGGACCGCGGGGTACAGATCCTGGGAGAGATCGAACTGGGATTCCTTGCGGAACAGGGCAGAGTGATCGCCATTACCGGCACTAACGGCAAGACTACTACCACCACATTGACCGGTGAGATCATGAAAGCTCATTTCGGTGCGGAGAAGACCTTTGTAGTGGGTAATATTGGCAACCCTTATACACTGGAAGTAACGAAGACGTCAAAGGATAGTGTCACCGTGGGAGAGATCAGTTCTTTCCAGCTGGAGACCATACATACATTCCATCCGGTAGTATCAGCCATCCTGAATATTACACCGGATCACCTGAACAGACATCATACCATGGAGGCCTATGTGGCAGCCAAGGAAGCAGTGGCTTCCCACCAGACAAAAAATGATATCTGTGTATTGAATTATGACAATGATTATACCAGAGATTTCGCAGGAAGATGTCCTGCGACTCCGGTACTGTTCTCCTCCCATCACGAGCTGAAAAACGGTTACTTCCTGCGGGGAGACAAGATTATCAAGAGTGTGAACGGCGAAGAGACCGAACTGATGGATATTCACAAGGATATGAATCTGGTAGGCCTGTGCAATGTGGAAAATGTCATGGCAGCCATAGCCATTGCAGAAGGTATGCAGGTGCCCATGGAGACGATCCTTACTGTGATCCGCGGTTTCCATGCGGTGGAGCACCGGATCGAATTCGTGGCTACCAAGGGCGGTGTGGACTATTACAACGATTCCAAGGGAACCAATCCCGATGCGGCGATCCAGGGCATCAAAGCCATGAGCAAGCCTACCGTGCTGATAGGCGGAGGCTATGACAAGCAGAGCGAGTACGATGAGTGGATCGACAGCTTTGATGGCAAGGTAAAGTGCCTTGTCCTCATCGGACAGACCAGAGAGAAGATTGCCGAATGTGCCAGAAAGCATGGCTTTGACAAGATCCGTTTTGCGGACACTTATGAGGAATGCCTGAAGCTGTGTACCGAACTGGCCCAGCCGGGAGACGCTGTATTGTTGTCTCCGGCCTGTGCAAGCTGGGGCATGTTCCCGAACTATGAAGTCAGAGGACAGCTTTTCAAGGAATATGTACACGGACTGGCGGAATAAGAAATCATAACAGAAGTAAGGAGTAAAAGCAGGCATGGCGGAAACGCGGGGAAGAAGACGTAAAAAGAAACAACAATCCGAATACTTTTTTGACTACAGCCTGCTTTTTATTGTGCTGTTTTTACTGGGATTTGGTCTGATCATGATCTATTCCGCCAGCTCCTATGAGGCTTATGATACCTATGGAGATGCAGCCTTTTATATGAAGAAACAGCTGGATGCCAATATCATCGGTCTGGTGGGAATGATCATTATTGCTAATATCCCGTATACCTTCTGGGAACGGTTTGCCACCCTGGGATATGTGGTGTCCATGATCCTGATCTTCCTGGTAAAGACCCCCCTGGGTATCACTTCCCACGGCGCTACCAGATGGATCGGTATCCCACATACGGGCTTCAACCTGCAGCCTGCGGAAGTAGCGAAATTGTGTATGATCCTGTTCCTGGCAAGTCTGGTATGCAAGATGGGAAAAAGCGTCCGTACCATGAAAGGCTTCTTTACCATGATGGCGGCACCCCTGCCGATCGCAGCATCGGTGTACCTCATTACGGATAATTTGAGTTCCGCCATTATTATTATGGGTATTGCGGTGCTGATGGTATTCGTGGCAAGCCCGGATTACAAGAAATTCATCATCATGGGAGGCAGCGTACTGGCGGCGGCTGGACTTTTGGTAGTCGCAGTCGTACAGTTGGGAGATAAGATCGGTGGCAAGTTCCGTCTGGCAAGAATCCAGGCGTGGCTGAACCCGGAAAGTCAGGCACAGGATAAAGGCTTCCAGACCCTGCAGGCACTGTATGCCATCGGAAGCGGTGGCATCTGGGGCAAGGGACTGGGGCAGAGTATGCAGAAGTTAAGCTTCCTGCCCGAGGCACAGAACGACATGATCTTCTCCATTATCTGCGAGGAACTGGGATTGTTCGGAGCGGTTGCCATTATTCTCATGTTCATTATGCTCTTATGGCGAATGATGGTCATTGCCAACAATGCACCGGACCTGTTCGGCGCCATGCTGGTGGTGGGCGTTATGGGACATATCGCAATCCAGGCGATCTTAAACATTGCCGTAGTTACCAACTCCATTCCCAACACAGGAATTTCCCTGCCGTTTATCAGTTACGGTGGTTCTTCGGCATTGTTTTTGCTGTCGGAGATCGGATTGGTATTAAGCGTGGCGCGCAGGATCCAGTTAAAAGAGCTGTAGAAAAATACATATTCAGAAGACATGGTACGAAACAGTGCTTTCCTACATAAGATAAGATTATCATAAAAACGGGGATGGTGCTGTATGAAAGGAATCCGCATGCAGGGAGGCATTCCGCTGCAGGGGAAGGTACGCATACAGGGATCAAAAAATGCGGCACTTCCGATCCTGGCGGCAACGCTTCTTACCAATGAAGTATCCTATATTCAGAACTGCCCACGTATTGCAGATGTACATCGTTTTGTGCATCTGCTTCGGGAACTGGGATGTCTGGTGCACTGGCAGGAAAAAGGGATCCGGGTACAGCCGGGAGAAAATGAAGAACTTCCCTGCGAGAGAGCGGAGGCCAGACGGATGCAGGGGGAAGCTATCACCGGAATGCGTTCATCTCTGTGCCTGTTGGGAGCATTGCTGGGAAGATGTGGTTATGTGACCATGGAGCATCCGGGTGGGTGCGTCATCGGAGAACGGCCGATCGATCTGCACATCAGGGCACTACAGCAGATGGGCGTCGAATTCCGGGAGGAAGAAGGGCTTCTGTCTGCACAGGTGAAGGATGGGAAAATGCACGGGGCAGAGATCACACTGGAGTTTCCCAGTGTGGGAGCTACGGAGAATATTTTGCTGGCTGCGGTGAAGGCGGATGGAGACACCAGGATACTGGGGGCCGCCAGAGAACCGGAAGTGACGGCATTGTGCGAATTTCTGACGGCATGTGGTGCACAGATTGAGGGGATTGGAGGATCGGAACTTCTGGTTCATGGTGACAGACCACTTCATAGTACACGGTACACAGTTCCGTCAGACCGGATTGTAGCCGGGACATATCTGTTCGCCTGTATCGGCTGTGGAGGCAGTGTACTTTTGACAGAGGCTCCCTGGGAGCAGATGGAAGCGGTGACCTTTGTGGCGGAAAAAATGGGTGCACAGTGTATCACCTCGGAGGAAGGTCTGTTCGTACAGTGTTCCAAAAGACCGCAGGCCATACCGTATTTACGGACCGGACCTTACCCGGGGTTTCCCACGGATCTGCAGTCGGTGGCAATGGCGGTGCTGACGAAAGCGGAAGGATGCAGCTGCATTGAAGAGAATATTTTCGAGAATCGTTTTCGTATTGCGGAACCGCTGAAGGGCATGGGAGCAGAGATTGTTCTGAAGGACGGAAGACATGCCGTGATCACCGGAGTGGAGCATTTACGGGGAAGCCGGATGGAAGCCTGTGAACTTCGCGGCGGTGCGGCACTGGTTCTGGCGGGGCTTGCGGCAGAAGGCGAGAGTTTCGTGACAGGACAGCACTTTATAGAACGCGGATATGAAAATATCTGCAGAGACTTGAGAGAATTAGGAGCACGGATCATCAGTGTATAGAGACCGAAGCAAAATTATCAGAAGAATAGTGATCATAGGCATCCTGCTGCTGGCACTGGGCGGTGGTGCGGTGGCATTGCACTCCGTGTATACGGTACGTACCGTGTATGTGGAGGGCAATGTGCATTATACCGAGGACGAGATCATGGAGATCGTGATGTCGGGACCTTTGGGAGATAATTCCCTGTATCTGTCTCTGAAATACCGTGACAGAGGGATTCAGGACATTCCCTTTGTGGATGTGATGAATGTATCGATTCTGGCACCCGACACGATCAAGATCACTGTATATGAAAAAGCACTGGCGGGATATGTGAAATATCTGGATACTTATATGTATTTTGATAAAGACGGCTATGTGGTGGAAAGTTCCGGGATCCGCACCCAGGGAATACCGCAGATCACGGGGCTTTCCTTCGACCATGTGGTGCTGGGAGAGCAGCTGCCGGTGGAGGATCCGCAGGTGTTTTCCAGGATCATGGATCTGACAAAGCTTTTGAACAAATATTCACTGGCTGCGGACAAGATCTATCTGCATTCTTCCGGTGACATTACGATCTACTTCGGACAGATCAAGGTGTCCATGGGCAGTGACAACAGCCATATAGAGGACAAGCTGCAGTTGTTGCCGGACTTCCTGGAGAAGTTACAGGGTAAAAGCGGAACCCTGCAAATGGAAAACTACGAGGAAGGAAAGGGTAAATTTACCTTCAAACCGGACGCGTGAAACATTTGTGAAACATTTTGAAAAAATAGGTTGCTAAATTTGTAAAATGATTATATGATAGTCTATGTGAAGTTGAAAAAGGTTAAAAGGAGGAACTAACCTTGCTGGAGATTAAGACGAATGACGCGGATGTAGCTGCCAAGATCATCGTAGTCGGTGTAGGTGGCGCGGGTAACAACGCTGTAAATAGAATGATAGATGAGAAGATTGACGGAGTGGATTTTATCGGGGTGAATACCGATAAGCAGGCATTGCAGCTCTGCAAAGCTCCGAAACTGTTACAGATCGGTGAGAAGCTGACCAAGGGTCTTGGTGCGGGAGCCAAGCCTGAGATCGGTGAGAAAGCAGCCGAGGAGAGTGCAGAAGAGATTTCCGCAGCTCTGAAGGGTGCAGACATGGTATTCGTCACCTGTGGTATGGGCGGCGGTACCGGAACCGGAGCTGCTCCGGTAGTGGCCAAGCTTGCAAAGGATATGGGCATCTTAACCGTTGGTGTGGTAACGAAGCCTTTCCGTTTTGAAGCAAAAGCCCGTATGGTCAATGCATTAAACGGTATCGAGCGTATCAAGGAACACGTGGATACCCTGATCGTAATCCCTAATGATAAGCTTCTGGAGATCGTGGACAGACGTACCACCATGCCGGAAGCACTGAAGAAGGCGGATGAAGTACTGCAGCAGGCAGTACAGGGAATCACTGACCTGATCAATGTTCCCGCAGTTATCAATCTGGATTTCGCAGATGTACAGACGGTTATGAAGGACAAGGGCATTGCTCACATCGGTATCGGTGAAGGCAAGGGCGATGACAAGGCTATGGAAGCTGTCAAGATGGCAGTGGAGAGCCCTCTGTTAGAGACTACGATTTCCGGTGCTACCCATGTTATCATCAATATTTCCGGCGACATTACCCTGGCAGATGCTTCCGATGCGGCAAGCTATGTTCAGGAGCTGGCAGGAGACGATGTAAATATTATCTTCGGTGCCATGTATGATGAGTCCAAGTCCGACAGTTGCACCATTACGGTTATTGCTACCGGTCTGGAAGACAAGGCCAACAACGGTGTACAGAATCGTCTGGGAGGAGGCGCTGCATTCAGACAGCCCGCTTCCCATATGACTCCGACTTCTCTGAAGGGACTGCAGCCCACCGCGCCTGCTACCCCCGCAACACAGGGAGGACAGGCTACGAGACCCGTACAGCCCGTACCCGGCATTCATAAGCCTGCAGATATTAGAAGCTCCGTAGAAGAGAAATCTCTGAAGATTCCTGATTTCTTACAGAGAAAGTAATACTTAGTATTTGGTTTTATCATAACGGAACATAATAAGAGCCACGACACAGAATACTGTGTTGTGGCTTGTTTTGTGTGGAGATTTTAGGAAAGCATATTAGTCCGCCGTTCTCTTTTTCCTGTGCAGAGAAATAATCCTCTCCCCCAGTACAAAGAACGCACCGATCGCACAAGGTAACAGCATGGTGGCGAAACGGTAGAGAAGCACGGCAGACAGGGCTTTGGCCTCCGGCAGGAGACGCCGGAACAGCAATGTAAAGACAGCCTCTACGGATCCGATCCCCGCCGGGGTGGGGATGACACCCGCCAGCGACTGGCTGAGAGAGGTCAGAGCAAAACATTGCAGGAAAGAAAAAGGCAGATCGCCGTATTCTCCCCCAAGAGAATTGCAGAACACGATCCAGGGGATGATATACCAGGTAGTGAACTTTAATACATTACACAGGAACAGGTGAAGCAGCAATATTGGATCCTGTAACAGAGACCGGCTTTCCGCCTGTAGCAGGGCAAGCTTATGCCCGGCACCGGTGAGTTTTTCCTCCCAGGAGGGATACTTTGCACGGAACCGGTTGGCCAGCAGATTACAGGCAGTCTGCATCCAGGGTACGGTAGCGACAGCTAACAGAACTCCTGCAATCACACAGACTCCTGCAAATCCCAGCAGGATATAACATTGATAATCGGCAAATGAAGCATGAATAAATCCATAGGTTGCCAAAAACAATAGCAGACTATAGACTGCCATAGAGACCTTGTGGACAATATATTGGAAAAAGTACATGCCGGTGGCATTGGGAACCGGGATACCGGCTTTGTTCAGGTAATAGATTCCTGCGATGCCGGAACCGCTGCCCAGAGTGGCTGTCTTATAGAAAGAGCAGTAGAAAGCATTACAGAATCCCTTCAGGCGGGGATATTCCGGGTGCGTTTTATGCACGATCAGCCAGGTGATGTGCCCTTCAAAGATATGGTAGAGGATCACGGTCAGGAACAGGGACATGACCACTTGCGGGGAGACATTGGCAAGCTCCGTCAGCATATCTCCCATGGAATCCCGGAAGCTGTAATACAGGATACCTAATAACAGACAGACAAACAGAAGCTTTCCTGCGAATTTTAATCTCTTTTTGGTAGTATCCGACACAGACGTTTCCTCCTTTTTGAACCTTTTGGCAAGTAAAAATCTATTTTAATTGTCTCTCTTTTGCCTGAAAATGGAAAGAAACAGATTTTGAAAAACGTAGTCTTTTCACCGCATAAGTTTATCTTTTTTTTAGAATAAGGTAAGAGAATATCCATTGATTGTGTGGCAAAAAGTGGCTATGATTGATTTATTACAACAGATTTGGACAATAATACAGGAATGAGAAAGGGAAAATGTATGCAGGAAGTCAAACAACCAAACAAAAAACCGTTCATATTCTATTATATGATTGCATTGATCGTGATTATCCTGATCAACAGTCTTCTGGTACCTCAGATCGTACAGAGGGCAGTGAAGGAAGTGGATTACAACACTTTTATGCAGATGACTTATGATAAACAGATCGATGAGGTACAGGTCCAGGACAATCAGATCGTATTCACGGCAAAAGATGACAAGACCATCTACAAGACCGGTCTGATGGATGATCCGGACAGAACGCAGAGACTGTATGACAGTGGGGCAAAATTCTCCAGTGAGATCGTGGAGGAAGCATCACCGGTTTTAAGCTTTCTGATCAGCTGGCTGCTGCCTTTGATCATCATTATTGGCTTCGGACAATTGATGTACCGTCAGATGGCGAAAAAGGCCGGCGGCGATTCCATGATGTTCGGCATGGGAGGCATGGGCAAGAGCAATGCGAAGGTCTATGTGAAGTCTTCCAACGGTATCAAGTTCACCGATGTGGCAGGAGAGGACGAGGCGAAGGAAAATCTGACGGAAATCGTGGAATACCTGCATGATCCCGACAAATACAAAGAGATCGGTGCTTCCATGCCGAAGGGTATCCTCTTAGTAGGCCCTCCCGGAACCGGTAAGACGATGCTGGCCAAGGCAGTAGCCGGAGAAGCCAATGTTCCCTTTTTCTCCATGTCCGGTTCGGAATTCGTGGAGATGTTCGTAGGTATGGGTGCGTCCAAGGTCAGAGACCTGTTCAAACAGGCGAAGGAAAAGGCTCCCTGTATCGTATTTATCGATGAGATTGATGCCATCGGTAAAAAGCGTGACGGACAGGTGGGCGGAAACGATGAGAGAGAACAGACATTGAACCAGCTGTTGACCGAGATGGATGGATTCGAAGGCAACAACGGTGTTATCATCCTGGCGGCCACCAACCGTCCGGAGAGTCTGGATCCCGCACTGTTACGTCCCGGACGTTTTGACAGACGTGTGCCGGTAGAGCTTCCCGACCTGAAAGGAAGAGAAGAAATCCTGAAAGTGCATGCCCGTAAGATCAAAGTCGCAGATAATGTAGATTTCAATAAAATCGCCCGTATGGCTTCCGGAGCCTCCGGTGCAGAGCTTGCCAATATCGTCAATGAGGCAGCTCTTCGGGCAGTCAGAGATGGACGTAAGTTCGCAACCCAGGCAGACTTAGAAGAGAGTATTGAAGTAGTCATTGCCGGTTATCAGAAAAAGAATGCCATCCTTACAGATAAGGAAAAGCGGATCGTGGCATACCATGAGATCGGACACGCACTGGTAGCAGCGAAGCAGACCAATTCCGCACCGGTGCAGAAGATCACCATTGTGCCCCGTACCTCCGGTGCACTGGGTTATACCATGCAGGTGGAAGAGGAAGGCAATCATTATCTGATGAGTAAGGAAGAGATGGAGAACAAGATCGCTACACTGACCGGCGGACGTGCCGCGGAAGAGATCGCCTTCGGATCTGTGACCACCGGAGCTTCCAATGATATCGAACAGGCTACCAAGCTTGCCAAAGGTATGATCACCCGCTACGGTATGAGCAAGGATTTTGACATGGTAGCCATGGAGACCGTGACGAACCAGTATCTGGGTGGAGATTCCTCCCTGACCTGTTCCATGGAGACCCAGACTGCCATCGATAAGGAAGTGGTGGAACTGGTGAAGAAGCAGCATGAGAAGGCAGGGCAGATCCTGCTGGAAAACCGTGCTAAACTGGATGAACTATCTCAGTATTTATATGAAAAAGAGACCATTACCGGAGAAGAATTTATGAAGATATTGAATTCCTAAATGGTTCCCGGAGAAGACGGAATCGGCGTTTGTGCCGGTTCCGTTTTGCGTTAAGAAAATCTTAATCATATGGTAAAGGCATCTTAACCCGTGCCTGCTGTTATCTTAAAAAAGAAACCGCTATACTTTTCCTGTAAGAAAAAGCTGTGGAACACACAGCAGAATGGGAGAAAGGCATAGGGATTAAGATGCAAAACAGAATTTATTGGAATAACAGTAACAATAACATGCAAAAAGGAATCGCACTGGCAACCTGTATGGCGATCGTCATGGGACTGTTCACCGGGTGTGGGAATAAGAACGATCAGCAGATCGCAGCGTCACCTGATGAAGTGCAGAAAGGACGATATGTAGAGACGGAACTCTCACTTCCGGAGGAATGGAAGGACAAAAATATCAGCCAGATCTTCCGTTCAGGTGATGAATTACATTTTCTTGTGGCAGGAGGCGCAGAAGGTCAGGTCTCTTTAGAGGAATGGATGCTGGGCGAAGGGGATACTTTGACGGAAGTGACGAAGGACTGGCTGAAGGCGCTTCCCGAGGGAAAGGGTCTGGAGAGCAGTGACAGTTTTACACTGTTGCAGGATGCGGAGGGGAATCAGTACCTGTACGGCAACTGTTACCGGGATGAGGAGAGCTCTTCCGCACATCTGTGGAAGGAAGCGGACGGCAGTGCGTTGGATATTACACCACAGAAGTGGCTGGAGCCTATGGATATGGATGGCTATCGGTTCTATGATACGCCGCAGTATGTGACACTGACAGAGGACGGATTGTTAGTGGGACTGTCTTATTTTTCCCTGGATGTTGTATTGGCACAGGACGGAAGCCTGGTGAGCAGCCAGGAGAGCGACAGCCTGACAGACAGTGGCAGTCTGTCGGATAATAAGTGGGTCAGTGCTGTGGGAGATACGTTGTATCTGGCACAGGCGGATGAACAGGGAAACGTGAACGGTCTGTTGCAGATGCAGCTGGACGGAAACAATGGGGCAAAATCTAAGGGAGAGATTCCCTTTTCCCAGGACAGCTACAGCTCTGCTTATTTCAGTGTGCTGGAAGACGGCACAGTCTATGCGGCGGATGCAGACGGATTCTTCCGTTGCGACGCAGGAGATACCAACTGGCAGAAGCTGCTTCAGGGAATCGATACCGGTTTTTCTCTGTCGGATCAGTGGTGCAGGGATATTGTGGCATTGTCGGACGGCAGTGTATACGCATGGTTTGGAAGTGAGAGCGGGGATAAAATAATGATTTATCGATATGATCCCGATGCGGTGACAGAGGTGACCGAAGAACTGACGTTGTATACCGTAGAGGAGAGCTTCTTTTTACAGCAGGCTGCGGTGCAGTATCATAAGCAGCATCCGGAGATACTGATCCATGTGGATGCGGCAATCTCTATGACGGATAAATACAGCGGAAATGCGGATTATCAGCAGATCTATCAGGACCTGAACACCTCCCTGACCTCCGGCAGCGGACCGGATCTCATGGTGATGGATCATCTGAAACTGGACACATATGCCTCTAAGGGCTTGCTGTTTAATCTGCAAGAGATATTGCAGCCCATGGAAGAGGACGGAACCCTGCTTTCCAACATCACAACAGCCTATGAAGAGGCGGATGGAAGACGGTATGCGGTGCCGCTGCAATTCGGATTATTGTTAGCTGTCGGCAGGGATGTGCAGCCGGAGGAAATGAGCAGCATGGACGCTATTGCAAAGACGGTATCCGGAAAGGCGGAGAGCTATCTGGGAGACCGTACCTGCGGCGAACTGGTGGAAGAGTTCTATCCGTTGATCGTGGATGATATTTTACAGAACCGTCAGGTGAATCGTGATACCTTACGTCCCTGGCTGGAAGATTTGAAGAAGATTGCGGATAACTGTGGCATCCTGCCTTCCAGAAAAGAAGGCCGTGCAGCGAATATCTGGGATCTGGGATCTGATGTGAAGCTGGTACTTCAGGAGACTGACGGCTTTAATCAGGCAATGACACCCTATGCTGTGGCAGAACTGTTGAATGCCAATGTGGTATCCGTGGAAAATGCATTTTATCCGAAGATGGTCATTGGAATCAACAGCCGGAGTGAACACGTGGAGATCGCAAAGGATTTCCTGCAGTTTGCTCTGTCCGAAGAATTGCAGAGCGTGGATACCTATGAGGGATTCCCCGTCAATGCCAAAGCGTTGGAGACGCAGGCTGCAGCAGACCGCAACATGGCGGAAGCCTATACCACCTATGATATCGACGGCAGTACCGCAGAGTTCGCCATCAAAGCCTACTCTGAGGAGACCGCGAACCATCTGATGGAGCTGTGCAAGGCAGCCACCCTGTGCCTTAAGGAAGACACTCAGATCGAGACTTCCCTGACCGAGAGCTTACAGGCATACCTAAACGGGCAGGCGAGTGTGGAGGAAGCCATGGATGCGGTGGAAGGAAGCCTGAAGATGTATCTGGCGGAGTAGCGCTCCGACCAGCATTCAATAGTCGATTTTCGAACGATTTTATTGATAAAATCGTTCGATTTGTGTATAATATAATTGAAAAGAGAGATTCTCTTTATGAGACGATAAATAGTTATTCTTCAAGAAAGGTGATGATGATATGTCCATTACTGCAACTGAATTAAAAATTAATCTTGGCAAATATCTTATGCTTGCAGAAACAGAGGATATTTATATTACTCGTAACGGAAAAGTTGTTGCAAAATTGTCTAATCCATATCAGGATAGAGTAGATGTTGCTAAATCATTGTTTGGCGTTCTTTCAAATGATATGACTCTGGAAGAAGCACGGGAAGAAAGGTTGAATACGATATGAGAGTTTTAGTTGATACTTGTGTTATCATCGATGCATTACAGTCTCGTGCTCCATTTTCAGAAGCAGCGCAAAAACTCTTTATATATTCTGCAAATAAGCAATTTGAGGGTTATATTACAGCAAAGTCAGTTACAGATATCTATTATCTGACACACCGTTTAACACATAACGACGTAGAAACACGAAAGATTTTGAGCAAGCTTTTTACTTTATTTCATTTGTTGGATACCACTTCTTTAGATTGCCGGAAAGCAATATCTTCTGAAATTGGTGATTATGAAGATGCTATTATGGTGGAAACAGCAATTCGTTCAGAAATGGATTGTATAGTAACCAGAAATGTAAAAGATTATATGAAATCTTCTGTTAAGGTGTGTGAACCTTCTGCATTATTAAAGCTATTAGAGGAAGAAAACGAAACTGAATAAAAACAAGAAGTGAATTGTTCAAAATGGATAATTTTTGATATGGATTGAAAAATAGCCTTATCCTGAACCGACCTCCTATCGTTAGACCTAAAATCTAACGATAGGAGGTCGGTTTTTTATGGCTAAATATACACTTGTAAACGTCTGATAAAGTTACTATAATTTCAATTACAGAAAAAGGTGATGGAGAACTTACTTATGCAGATTTATGTGGATGCAGATGCCTGTCCGGTGGTGGACATAGTGGAAAAGATTGCAAAGAAATATCAGATTTCGGTGACACTTCTGTGCGATACCAATCATATACTGACTTCCGGTTACAGCGAGGTGGTGGTCGTGGGAGCCGGGGCGGATGCAGTGGATTATAAGCTGATCAGTCTCTGCCGCAGGGGAGACATCGTGGTAACTCAGGACTATGGCGTGGCAGCCATGGCACTGGGCAAGAGTGCCTACGCCATCCACCAGTCCGGTAAATGGTACACGGATGAGAACATCGACCAGATGCTCATGGAACGACATCTGAATAAAAAGGCAAGAAGAGCTTCTCATAAAAATCATTTAAAAGGTCCGAAGAAGCGGACAGAAGAGGATGACGAAAGATTTGCACAATCCTTTGAACGGATGGTAAAAGCAGCACTGGAGGAAGAGAAATGAGACTTTTTCCAAAGAGAACCGAAAAGAAGACTTACGACAGAAGCAATCAAAAACCTGTTATCAAAGCCAGCATCTGCAACGGTGAACAGGTGGCGGGATTCAAGGATATCCACACGGGAAAATTTGAAGAAGTCATGCTGATCCGCCGGGCGGAAGACCTTGAGACATTTAAGATAATGTATGGGATTGAGGGAGAGATTACAAAAGAATATTGATTTTAACAAAGCGAGGAATAGACTATGAAAAGAAAAATTATTTTAGCGCTGATGACAATATGTATTTTATCTTTTGTTTCCTGCGGAAAACAGGAAGCTACAGCGACAACAGAATCCATCCCCAATGCCGTTGAATCTGCACAAGTAGAACTTACAGAAACAACCACGGAGACAATAGAAAGCACTGAGGTAGTAGAAGATAACACAAGTGAAGCAGAAGCGAAAGACGAATCAACAGAGGCAGAAAAGACCACAGAAGTAACCAACATAGAAGAAGCAGAGCCACTTTCAGAAAAAGACCTTGCATTTAGTTTTTTGGGATATGATACATATAATGAATATGTAGAGGCAGGAAATGATGAGGCTGCATACATGCTTGCCGATAATGCAAACATGATAGTATCAGGTGAATTTACAGATGATGGTAATGTAATAGAAAGTCCAGTAAGAGGCATCAAACTTGGAGACAGTATAGACAAAGTAATTGAATTATATGGAGATACAAAGCAGCGTTCCGCAGATATTAAAGATGTATTCTCACATGATGGGTTAAAGGACTCCGGAGCATATAATTATTTCTTAAAAATTGATTCAACCAAAGACTACTTTTATGCATTTAGATTTAGAGTAGATCAAAATAATAATATAATTGCAGTTGTAATAGAACCTATTTCAATGAAGTATTGGTCAGAAGATTGAACTTAACTGAAAATGCTGAAGAGCCGACACAGATCCTTGGTAGATTATTCACAGAGAGAAGGCAGCTTGAAAGAGTCTCACCCTAATATCATTATTTTTACAAATGAAAAAAGCTCAGGAACACCCTATGATATGTACCCCAGAACATGATATCAGCAATTGTAGAATCTAATCGGACGAGAAAAGATTTTATTGCTGATCAGGTATTTTCTATGGCAGGATATTATGACTATTATAATAAAGGTGACTACAGTAAAGATGAAGAAAAAACATGTATAAAAGGTGTATTCCGCCTGACCATGAAGAGCAATTCCGATAACTTCCGCCAGAGCAGCATCCTGGGCGTGATGAAGCGGATCAAGGCGAAAGGAGCTACGGTGATTGTCTACGAGCCTACTCTGGAGGACGGCAGTACGTTCTTCGGCAGCAAGGTGGTCAATGACCTTGCGAAGTTCAAGGAGATGAGCCAGTCCATCATTGCCAACCGGTATGACAGCTGTCTGGACGATGTAAAGGAGAAGGTATATACAAGAGATCTTTTCGGTCGTGATTAATGATATGAGATTGAGATATATGGAGAGACTATATATACTCATAGTTTTTTTTGTTCCTTTACTCCAATGGGCCTTTTATAACAGCAGAGGGTAACATACCCCTCTGCATTTGTGTATAATATTTCCGAGATTATAAATATCAGGCAAAGCGTGCCACTGCCATTTAGCACTGACACGCTTTGCCTTGCAGGTACGCGCCGCCTGGAGGCTCATAATCATTGCAGCCTTACTGTCAATATCTTTTTTCGGTATAACATATATTTTAGGTCTAAGATATATATTTCCGTACACTTGTGCTGTACTGCGTATTCTTTTAATGGCAGTCTATATATCAGGTCATCATAAGCTAATCCTCAACCATTTTTATAAAAGATAATCTGCCGCAGAACTCGGACATATACTTCGGCGGATTCATTTGCTCTTTATAGCGCCTCTCCATTTTCCGTAAGTGGGGGAGTAACACTTCTGTAATACCGTTAAGACCGGTTCTTTCCAATAAATTTTCTAATGATTCTTTTGATATTTCCATTATACTGTTCTCCTTTTCTCTGAGTATTTTTCTGTATAGTCCTGGACATCGTTGCCTCTTTCTCCTTACCGGAGAGCTGTACACAGGAGTCACTGAAGCTGCAGTAAATGACAAATTCAGCAATAGTTTTCCTGGCGCTTCGTATTTGATTCAGGAAAAGAACGGAATAATCTTTAAATTCATTTTTTATGCATAAATACATATGGTCGCGCGACCACATTTTTCCGTATTGTATATTATTATTTATTGTCTTAAACTGAAAATTAATTAAAGGACATATAAATGGCAGATTTAAAGTACATAATATTGCGAGGTCCGGTAAATGAAAAATGTTACGAGAAAAGACATTGCAGAAAAACTTGGAGTATCAGTATCTGTTGTTTCAAGAGTAATAAATAATAGTGGATATGTAAGTAAAGAAAAAAGAGAAAAAGTATTAAAGGCGGCAAAAGAAATGGGATATGTACAGAATCCTGTTGCAATGGCCCTTCAGCAAAACAAAACAAAGCAGTTACTTTTTTTCTGCGAAGATCTTACTTCTACATACTACAATCAAATGTATCATGGCATGGTAAGAGCCGCCAAGGAAAGAGGATATCATGTATTGACGGTAATGGATGAAAATGATTTTGAAATGGTAAAAGAAACAATAACGGATGGAATTTTGTTTCCAAATGAAATGGTAGCGGAAGCCTATGCAGCTTCGGTGGGGAGAAATTATAATCTTCCGGCTGTGACAGCATGTTTTAATCCGGGCATGTCGTTTTCAAAAGCAATGCCGGCTGTGACGATTGATAATGAAGAGGTGATTAATAAAGCCATAGATTATTTGATCGGATTGGGACATAAAAAAATAGGTATGACATTGCCATTCAGTTATGGTTATGTAGATTTGCGTTTTAGATACTGGGAAGAGCGGATGAAACAGGAGATTGGCATAGGATATGAAAAATACATTATAGATGTACAGGACCGGGTAAAGAGGAGAAGCAATACGAGAGGAATAAAGATTCCATGTCCTCAGGAATCAGGGGATTTCCTCTGCTATGATTGGTTTTATATTGGAAAGGAAGTGGCTGAATTTTATGTCTCTATGAGATATAAGCCTACAGTAATTTTATGTTTTAATGACGATATTGCATTTGGCACTATGGAATATTTGAAAAAACTTGGAATTCGGGTTCCTGATGATGTATCCGTAATGGGAATAGACGGTTTGTTTACGCGCGATAAATATACACCTAAGTTAACTACGGTAAATATGTATCCGGAACTTCAGGGCGCGAAGTGTGCAGAAATCCTAATTGATATTCTAAATGGTTTTAAATATAAGTATATATATAAATTTAAAGTTTCAATTTTAGAAGGTGAAAGTGTTAAAAAGCTTTAGTGCAGAGAATCAGGAGAAATACGTTTAGCAATAAAAAGCGATAAGAAGTGGTATAGATTTTTATATACAGATAAGGCAGGGGGGATGTTTGAATTGGGAAAAGGTCTGGTAGCCGGACTTGCTACGGAAGGCACAAGAACGATGACATTTACGGGAACTTATCTGGCAATGTTTGCGGAAAGAGGAAGGGGATATTTTAAAGAGCTGAATGTAAAGGTTAGCGATGCGGATAAGGAGGATGACAGATGATATTAGAAAACATACATTGTCTGCTTCAGTTTGATGATAGAGGAAACCTTTTGGCTTTAGTTAGTAAAAGCTCGGGCAGAAATTATATTGTGAAAGATGGATGCAGTTTATTCCGTCTGACTATGACAGAAATAATAAAAAACCGTGTTATGCCGGGAACACTGGCCCTGACCGGTGATATGGCAGAGCAGATTGACTTTATACAGCAAAGTCAGTGTTTGGAGATTGATTATAGAAATTTGGACGGTATGCCAGTAACGGTAAAATGTACAATAGGATTTATGGATGAAGAAATTCACTGGAATATATTAATAGAGAATAAGACAAGGTTCGCTGTCAGTGAAATAGAATATCCGGTGCTTCTGTTTAAACCGTATTTAGGATTCAATGCGGAAAGCGAGAGAATCTTACTGCCTAAGATGGACGGTATCCTTCTAGGCAACCCGGAGTTACATCCATGGGAAGACACTAACGCCGAAATAGTTGCGGAAAGATACTGGTATCCGGGAGAAGGAAAACAAAAACCGAATAATTTGGCAGTGCAGATGACCGCTTATTACGATGAAAAGGAAGGAATTTTAATTTATGCGGCAGATACGGATGGATATCCTAAAAAAATGGGCCCAATTTATTATAAAAATAAATTTATAGATCTGAGTCCGGTGCATCTTAGACCGGAAATTCCGAAAATGGATTTTTCATTAGAATATACGATTGTTACCAGGTTTTTTAAAGGCGACTGGAAGCAGGCAGCCCAAATCTATAAGAAATTTGCGGAAACCGCACCCTGGTGTAATAGAACTATTTTAGAGCGTGAAGATATCCCGGACTGGATAAAAAAAGGGGCATTCTTCTTGAGCTTTCGCCTGAGGTACCAGAACAAAGGAGAGGCTTATCTGGATTATGTACCTGATTATATCGAAAAATGGAAAAAGATATTGGACATTCCGATTGTTGCAATGATGTGTGGCTGGGAAAAAATAGGTGAATGGGCCGGTCCTGATTATTTTCCTCCTTTTGGAGGAGAAAGACGATTTCGGAATATGTGTGGCAGACTTATGAGAAACGGGGAGATTCCATTTACTTTCGGCTTATCGGGTTTAAAGATCCTTATAAGACGACATAGAACAAAATCAAAAGATCAGCCTCAATTGGCATTAGACTATGATGGAAGAGAAATATTTGAACAGCAGTATCGTGAATCAGCGGCGTTAGATATTAACGGAGTTCCTATTGTAGACTCTAATATTGACGAATGGGATGGGGTGCATGCATATGCCTGCCCTGCTACAGAACAGGCAAAAAGTCAGATTTACGGAGCGTCAATCCGGATGTTAAAAGAATATGGTGTTATTATGCAGCAGGCGGATCAGGTTTTAGGAGGGGGCACTTCCGAATGTTACAATTTCGGGCATGGACATCCACCGGGCAGAGGCATCTGGCAGATAGAAAGTCTTAAAAAAATATATGATGAGACTCGAAAAGACGCAAAGAAAATTTCTAAAGATTTTGCACTGTCACAGGAGTGGATTTCAGAACCATTTATTCAGTATCTGGATATTTACCATTGCCGAAATTATGATAAACCTCAGGGTGGTCTGGAAAGTATACCACTGTTTTCATATTTATATCATAAATATATTCCTTGTTATGCGGGGGATTGGACATCATTGCTTCCTGATAATAAAACCGGCGTATATTTCCATGGATGGAATTTTATCTGTGGTAATCTTCCGGCAGGATCCCCCCTGAATATGTTGGGGGAAATAAAAAATCATGAACCAGAAGAGGCAGATCCTAAAATAATGGAGATGGCATGCAATGTTTGTGCAGCGTTAAAAAATGCGACGTCCTATCTTATATATGGGGAGATGCTCCCCACAGAAGAACTGCCTGTACCCGGAATGGACATTTATATTCAGGGATTAGATTTTGGTTTTAAAAGGAAAAGCATAACGGTACCTTCTGTACTCAGTATGTTTTGGAAGAATCCGGCAGGTAAAATAGCCTGCGCGTTGGCAAACGTGTCAGATGAGACAAAGATTGTAGATATACCGGTAGATTCATATATGAAACATATACAAAAAGTTTTCGTGGAAATAAACGGATATGAAAAAAGATACTGGAGGAATATAGTCAAAGGAAAAGTCAGATTGAAAATGCCAGCCAGATCGGCAGCTGTTGTTAGAGAGGAAAGATAGAGTATGGATAGGATGTTGCGTAACAGGAAAGCAATAGTGTTTTTTGTAGCTCCCGCATTTGTTTTATTTACAGTTGTTTTGCTTATTCCGATTCTGCAGATGCTGTATTATTCTCTATGTGATTATAACGCATTAAAAGAGCCGGTATTTATAGGTCTGGATAATTTTAAAACCCTTTTATTTGAGGACAAAACAATGAGGATGGCTTTAAAGAATTCCTTGTTTTTCATGATATTTTCTGCCGTCACACAACAGATAATAGGAGTGCTTCTGGCTGTTATGCTGACCAATATCAGACGAGGAAGAAACTTTTTTAGGAATGTAATATATCTCCCTACGGTTTTATCATCAGCCGCACTGGGGTTGTTGTGGGCATTCATTTTTAATCCGAAATTTGGACTCAATTATCTGTTGGATAAGTTGGGAATACAGGGACCTTTATGGCTGATGGAATCAGACGGTTTTATTGTTCTTCCTATGATCGTGATTGCTTTTGTAGCACTTTGGCAATATGTGGGACAGAATATGATGTTATATATGGCTCAGATTATGGGCATTTCTAAGGATTTGTATGAAGCGGCACGAATAGATGGTGCGTCAGATACGAAAACATTTCGTTTTATTACATTACCCTTGATAAAACCAATGTTTATAACATCGTTATCATTAAATTGTATTGGTTCCCTCAAATTTTTTGATCTGGTCTATAACATGACTCAAGGCGGACCTAGTAACAGGACCCAGGTTCTTGCAACACATTTATATGAACAAGGATTCATTTATTTTAAATATGGTTATTCCAGCGCTATAGTTGTAGTTTTGCTGGTACTTTGTTTAATAGTGTCGTTGATAATACGGAAGGGCATAAGGGTGGAAAATTATGAAATGTAAACCGAAGAAAATAATTATATATATCATTCTGATAATCTTAACGTTAATATATATACTGCCGTTTCTTTGGATGATTAATGTATCGTTGAAGACGAATCAGGAATTAATGACAAATCCATTCAGTATGCCGGAAGTTCTGCAGTTGGGAAATTATATCTATGCATGGGTCAATGGAAATTTGGGGATAGCTATGCTTAACTCATTTATTGTCTGTTCAGTATCATTGATATTGAGTTTGACGATTGGATCTATGGCGGCTTTTGCCATTGCAAGAATGAAATGGAAACTTTCAGAATGGACTTTGAGTTATTTTCTGTTTGGGATGATGATACCTGTGCATTGTGTACTTATTCCTTTATTTGTTCAGTTTTCAAAATTGGGGCTGACAGATTCATTGATCGGGTTAATTATTCCATATACGGTATTTGCATTGCCGATGGTAATTTTTTTAATGACAGGTTTTTTTAAATCTTTACAGAATGAAATTTTTGAAGCTGCCTGTATAGATGGATGCAGTATTTATTCCTGTTTTTTTAAAATTGCTGCACCTCTTACCAAAACTGGATTTTCAGTAGCGGGAATGATGATTTTTGTTTCAAGTTGGAATGAACTTTTAATGGCACTTGTATTTATATCTGATGTAAATAAAAAGACTTTACCGGTGACCCTGACATATTTTGTAGGACCTTATGCTGTTAATTATGTACAAATGTTTGCTGCAATTATTATTGCTTTGGCGCCGACAATAATAGTTTATCTTATTTTCAGCAATCAAATAGTAGAAGGTTTGACTACGGGGGCCGTTAAAGGATAAAACAATTAGCAGAAGGGAGAAAATGAAATGATGAGAAAAAAATTAGTGTCAGTGTTAACCATTAGTGTTATATGTGTATCTATGTTACTGGGATGCAGTGTTTCAACGGATACAGGTGATGCTTCCCTTAATGAAGGAAATACTTCCAATGAAGGAAATACTTCCAATGAAGGAAATACTTCCAATGAAGAATCATCTGGCGATGCTACAGAAATATCATGGATTTTTTATGATGACCTAAATGTATCAGAAGATCTTGTAACAAAAGGCTATAAGGATGTGATTGAACGGTTTAATGAAGATTATGCGGGAAAGTATCATGTAAATGTTATTAGTACTCCGAGGGAAGAGTATGATACAAAACTTAACGCATTAATTGCATCGGGAAATATCCCTGAATTATTTACCTGTCATCCCGGACCGCTTATGGAACAATATGTAGACGCAGGCGTTGCCGCTGATCTCACTGAGATACTTCAGAAAGATAATCCGGACTGGTATAAATCATTTAAAGACGGTATTTTTGATAAATTGACGTATGATGAAAAAATTATGGCAATACCGACTAATTTTTCGGCAGCACTTGTCTTTTATAATACACAGATATTTGAAGAGGTTGGTGTAACACCTCCGGAAACATATGACGAGTGGCTTGAAGTATGTGAAAAGATACAGGATGCCGGATATACGCCTATAGCTTGTTCTGCAAAAGACCCATGGTGTATCTCTTTGCTTGCAGGTTACCTTTGCGACAGAGAGGATGGACCGGATAATCTGCAGGGCGTTTCTGAAGGCACATTAGACTGGACAAGTGAATCATATATTAATGCCGGAAATAAACTTATAGAACTCTCTCAATATTTTCAGCCGACAGCAGCCGGAGATTCCAACGATCAGGCAAATGCGGAATTTACTTCAGGAAAGGCAGCTATGTTAGTTCAGGGATCTTGGGTGATCGGTGAAATTAATGGGCGTGTGCCTGAGATTGAAGAGGTATGCGGGGCTTTCCGGTTCCCGGCTATTGAGGGAGGAGCCGATCCTGATAGAATGATGGTTAAAACAGATAATATCATGCTAAGTTCTAAAGCTGAAGGTGACAAAAAAGAGGCGGCAATTGAATTATTGAAATATTTCACAGATGAAACGGCACAGAAATATGTGGCGGAAGAAGCTGGGAAAATACCGACTACAAATGTAGAAGTTGATACTGCTGTGGCACCAAAACAGTATAATTATGTAGAAGAGGTTTTGGATAATACAACAGCTACATTCGGATTTTATAATGAATCTCTGGCCACAACGGAAGCAGGAGATATATTTGATGATGCTATTGTAGAAATTTATTTACAAAATGCAACTCCTCAGGAGGCTTTTCAGGAACTCCAGGATTATTATGAAAAAAATGTGTGGTAACGGGAAAATAAGATGGACAGAAGAGAAGCAGATGCACAGGCAAAAGAAATTGTCAAAAAATGACAATTGAAGAGAAAATATCACAATTAAAATTCTTAACTTCCGATGAGGGTTAGCACTCAATCGAATAAAAGACTTTGAAAAGCCTGGAAAATCAACGTTTTTATTGATTTTCCAGGCTATCTTTAGCATAATTATTGAGTAGGTATCGGCACCCGTAACGACGGCAAACCTTACAGCAACTCCGAAGACAACAACGGCTTCGAATAGTAGCGGGAAAACAGGTAGCATACATTCAAAATATGTGTTTTGTCATAAAAATGGGGAGTGGATAAAAACCGATGCCTATGAAACTTGTCTTAGACGCTTAATGTCTGGGTTGGGGTATAATGTGACAAACAATCATTCTTTTCGTATGAGCTTAAACAGCAATGTTTTTATAGGCAAATATGGGTTACCTGCTACAGAGAGAGCAAGATTGCTGGGGCATTCAGTAGAGACAAATTTAAGATATTATAGTTTTGCCGGAAAGGACAGCTTGGATGATATCTGTGCAATACTGAATGAAGAGATTGAGGTCTCACCTAGGTCTCACCAAAATATCGTTACTTATACAAATGAAAAAAGCTCAAGAACCGCATATTCTCGAGCTTTCTAGAACAAAATCCTAATGCGGAAGATGGGACTTGAACCCACACGGTATTGCTACCACAAGATCCTTAGTCTTGCTCGTCTGCCAATTCCGACACTTCCGCATAGCGACACAAAATAATTACTATCTCGCATCACGCAAGAATGATAATAACATCTTCCCACGGCAATGTCAACATGATTTTGAAATTTGTAGGAATTATTTATACACTTAGAACAGTTTGGGAGAAATGTAAAGATAGAAAATTATGACGATGGCGTCTTAGATTTATTTCTGATATAATACATAACAGAAAATACACTACAGATGATTATTGGAAAAATATAAACAGAAGAGGGAACAACAGTTATGGAATCAAGAGTGGAACAAGCAGCAGAGAGAAAAATGTGTGGTTACAACTGTGCGCAGGCAGTGGCGTGCACGTACTGTGATCTGGCGGGAATTGATGAAGAGACGGCTAGGAATCTTACTCAGGGATTTGCGGTAGGAATCGGCGGCAGCATGGAAGCTACCTGCGGAGCTGTCATCGGAGCGGTCAATGTACTGGGACTGATCAATAAAAATCCGCAGAAGACCATGCAAGGGTCCAGAAGGATAATTCAGAGCTTCAAGGAGCAGAACGGAACCGTGATCTGTAAGGAATTAAAAGGCATCAACGATGGCATTGTAAAGAGAGAATGCATCGACTGCGTCAGAGATGCAGCGGCTTTACTGGAAGCAGAATTACCGGAAAGCTATGGAAAGTCGAAACCGGTAGTACCATAGAGGTGTGACAGCATGAGTACAAAAGAAACTTCAGCGGATAAAACAAAATACCGCCTAGCGGAAGCGGCGAAAAAGTGTATGGCTTCGTCCGGCACCGATGCCAGGACAGTGACGCAGATCGTGCAGACCTGCGGCGTGACGAGGCAGACCTTTTACCGGAATTTTCAGGACAAATATGATCTGATCAACTGGTATTTCGACAAGCTCTTACTGGAATCTTTTGCACAGATGGGAGACGGACTTACCGTATACGAAGGACTGACCAGAAAGTTTGAATTCATTCAGAAGGAGAGAGTTTTTTTCGCCGGAGCATTCCGCTCGGATGATCATAATTCTCTGAGGGAACATGATTACGAACTGATCCTGGATTTCTACACGCAGCTGATCGGGCGTAAGACCGGTAGACAGCCCGAAGAGAATATTTTATTCCCGCTGCGGCTCTATTGCAGAGGTTCTATTGATATGACCGTGGAATGGATCTTCGCTCCGAAGGAGAGAACGCCGGAGCAGATGGCGGCGCTTTTGGTCAGTGCACTTCCTATGCCGGTGACAGAATTGTTTCAACAGTTGGGCGTATTGCGTTAGTGAAAAAATCACCAAAGCTATTTGTGAAAAATTACTAAAAAAAATGTACACATTGTGAACTTTCTGTAAAAAGTGACAGTCAAGCCAAACTGTCACTTTTTTTATGTCCAGATTGTAGTTAGAATAAAATTATCATTAAGATTTGTTCTCAATTCGAAAGGAGATTATGTATCATGGCAAACAGAATTATGCTCAACCAGACCTCTTATCATGGTGCCGGAGCAATCGAAGAAATCGTAAATGAAGCAAAGGCTCATGCTTTTCAGAAGGCATTCGTATGTTCCGATCCCGACCTGATCAAGTTCGGTGTGACCGGAAAAGTAACCGGACTGCTTGACAAGGAAGGTCTTGCTTATGAAATTTATTCCGATATTAAGGCTAACCCCACCATTGACAATGTGAAAAACGGTGTGGCTGCTTTCAAGGCATCCGGCGCAGACTATATCATCGCCATCGGCGGCGGCTCCTCCATGGATACCTCCAAAGCCATCGGTATCATCATTGCCAACCCTGAATTCGAAGATGTACGTAGCCTGGAAGGCGTAGCACCTACCAAGAAGCCCTGCGTACCCATCATCGCAGTGCCCACCACAGCAGGTACCGCAGCAGAGGTTACCATCAACTACGTTATCACTGATGTAGAGCGCAAGCGTAAGTTCGTATGCGTAGATCCTCATGATATGCCTATTATCGCTGTGGTAGATCCCGAGATGATGTCTTCTATGCCCAAGGGACTGACCGCTTCTACCGGTATGGATGCTCTGACCCACGCTATCGAAGGTTACACCACCAAGGCGGCATGGGAGATGACCGATATGTTCCACCTGAAGGCAATCGAGATCATTTCCAAGTCCCTGCGCGGCGCTGTAGCCAATACCAAGGAAGGCCGTGAAGGCATGGCTCTGGGTCAGTACATTGCCGGTATGGGCTTCTCCAATGTAGGTCTCGGTATCGCTCATTCCATGGCACATACCCTGGGTGCTGTCTATGATACCCCTCATGGTGTTGCCTGTGCAATGATGCTTCCTATCGTTATGGAATACAATGCTGACTGCACCGGTGAAAAGTATCGTGAGATTGCCCGTGCTATGGGTGTGGAAGGTGTAGATCAGATGGATCAGGCCGCCTACCGTAAGGCTGCAGTTGACGCAGTTCGTAAGCTGTCCGAGGATGTAGGAATTCCTTCCAAGCTGGAAGCACTGAAGGAAGAGGATCTTCCTTTCCTGGCAGAATCCGCTCATGCAGATGCCTGCGCACCCGGCAACCCTAAGGATGCAAGCATCGAGGATCTGACCGAGCTGTTTAGAAAGTTGATGTAATCATTAAATTTGCTACTGTTTTTCCGAAAAATAATATGGTATGCTAAGAAACGAGCAGGCTTGCGAGAGCAGACCTGCTCGTTTTTAAAAGAAAAATGGATGAAATCAACAGGACAAAGGAAACAATAATGGGCAATACAAAACATACCAAAGAGCAGATCCGTGAAAGGATCCAACAGAAAAAGATCCTCTTTGACGGAGCCTTCGGGACCTATTACGGAGGAAAATATGACACGAAACAGCTGCCGGAGCTGGCGAATCTGGAAGCCCCGGAACGGGTGAGGGAGATTCATACGGAGTACCTCGAGGCAGGAGCACAGATTCTGCGTACCAACACCTTCGCAGCCAACAGCTTCTGCATGGATAGGTCCAAAGAACAGATCGAGGAGACTCTGCGAAGCGGCGTACGCCTGGCGAGGGAAGCGGTGGCTGCGTGGAGAGAACGCACCGGTGAGACAAAAGAAGTCTATATTGCCGGAGATATCGGACAGATTCCCGGGGATGCGCTGGCACAGAAGGATACTTTATGCCGCGAATACAAAGAGATCTGCCGTATTTTTCTGGAAGAGGGAGCGGACTTTTTTGTCTTTGAAACTTTTTCCGAGATGGAAGAGCTCCTGCCTGCGATCAAAATGATCGGGGAACAGGCATTTATTACGGTACAATTCTCTGTAAACCAGTTCGGCTACAGCAATGCAGGATTAAGTGCCAGAAAGCTTTTACAGAAAGCGGGTGAGGCAAAGGAGATCGATGCCGTGGGCTTTAACTGCGGTGTGGGTCCGTCCCATATGCACCGGATCCTGCAGATACTGGAAAAACCGGAAGGAAAACTTCTCACAGCCCTTCCCAATGCTGGGTATCCTCAGATGGTCACCGGCCGTATGCTCTTCACCGGGGATAACAAAGACTATTTTGTGGACAGAATGCAGCAGATGACTGCCCTTGGAGTGGATATGGCAGGCGGCTGCTGCGGTACGACACCGGAATATATCGCGGAGCTTGCCGGAAAGCTGGATCTGACCCAGTACCCACAGGCAAAAAAAGACACAGAACCGGAGAAACAGCAGGCACCGAAGGAAGACCGTTCTTTTTATCATACCAAAGAGGCGGAGGGCAGGAACCGAAAGCTGATCGCCGTGGAACTGGCACCTCCCATGGGAATCGATGACGAAAAACTGATGGATGCGGCACATCTGCTACAGAAGAGCGGAGTGGATGTGCTGACTTTCCCGGATTCTCCTTCGGGACGTACCAGAGCAGATTCCATTCTCATGGCGGAGAAGGTGGCAAGAGAGACCGGTATGTGTGTCATGCCCCATATCTGTTGCCGGGATAAAAATGCCATTGCCATGCGTTCCCAGCTGCTGGGAGCCTATATCAATGGTATTCAGAATTTCCTGGTGATCACGGGAGACCCCATTCCTTCCATGGTGCGGACCACGGTGAAGAGTGTGTTCAACTTTGATTCTGTGGGACTGATGCAGATTCTGGCGGATATGAACGAGGAGCAGTTCACGCAGGCTCCGGCCAGCTACGGCGGAGCCATCAATCAGGGCAGGCGTAATCTTGAGGTGGAGATCGGCAGAGTGAAGAAGAAAATGGCGGCGGGAGCTACCTTTTTTCTGACACAGCCCATTTCCACACAGGAGAGTGCCGACAGAGTGCGTCGGATCAAAGAGGAGACCGGAGCAAGGATTCTCTGCGGGATCATGCCGTTCGTGAGTCTTAAAAATGCCACCTTTATGAAGAACGAGATGGCAGGCATCGACGTGACGGACGAAGTACTGGCAAGATACCGGGCGGACATGACCAGAGAAGAGGGAGAGCAGGCCGGTGTGCAGCTGGCAAATGAAGTGATCGTCATGACGGAGGATTTTGCGGACGGCTATTATTTCTCCTTTCCCTTCAACCGGGTGACCATGCTGGAAAAAATACTCAATTAATGGGATTTTTTTAAAAAACAGTTAACAAACCTTGGAAAAATCCGAAATAAGTAGTATACTGTAACTGATATAAAAGGACTAATGGCTGAAAGGCCGATTCAAAACAGTTGACACGGAGGTGACTGTGATGAGTATTAATATTCAGGCAAAGACCAATTATTCATTTCTGTTTTCCGGACTGAGTTCCTCTGCATCCAATGCGCTAAGCGGCAACTGGCTGGCAGATTATGCAAGTATTAAGAACGGTAGCTATGCCAAGCTGATGAAGGCTTATTACGGCAAGGAGAACAACGCATCCAAAACCGCAGCTTCCGACATAACGAAGAAAGACACCACGAAGGAGACCGCGAAGAAAGCACTGGCCAAGGTAGAGACCGCCACTGATGCTTTGAAGGAATCCGCAGATACATTACTGGCTACCGGTAAAAATGATCTGTTCGCACAAAAGGATATCACCACCAAGGATGAGAATGGTATAGAGACCACGACCAAGGGCTATGATACCAGTGCCATCTACAATGCGGTGAACAGCTTTGTGAAGAATTACAACAGCGTGATGGCTGCTGTGGATGATGTGAGCGATACCACAGTGAACAACCGCACGGAATCGCTGGGGAATACCACCATTGCCAACAGTAAGCAGTTGGCGAAGATCGGCATCACTATGAAAAATGACGGCACTCTGTCTCTGGACAAGGATACCTTTATGAAAGCGGATATGAATACTGTGAAGAACCTGTTCCAGGGGAACGGTTCCTATGGTTATCGTGTATCTGCACAGAGTTCCATGATCAATTTTGCAGCAGACCATGCTTCCACCAGAAGCAGTCTGTACACCGGAACAGCAGGATATACCGGCACTTACAATGCAGGCAATCTGTTCAGTTCCTACATGTAAATGTAAAATAATTGCAAAAATGCGGCTGCCGGTCAGCCGCATTTTTTACGCAGAAATCGTAATTATTTTGCATACAGTTTAAATAATTCGAAAAATAGTGTTGACATTTGGAGCCGGTTGTTGTAATATACATTTGTTCGCAGAAATGGCGGAATTGGCAGACGCGCACGGTTCAGGTCCGTGTGGTAGTGATACCATGAGGGTTCAAGTCCCTCTTTCTGCATCACATGGCGGTGACCGAAAGGTTGCCGCCTTTGTCGTTTCTGAAAAATATAATACAAAACCGGGAAAGGGGCGAAAACCGTGGCAATTACAATTAATAGAAGAGACAAAACGAAGACAGACAGGACATCGAAAGTACACAAGGACTGGTACAAACTGGATCTGTCGGCCATCGTATACCCGACCTTACAGAGAAGAGATTTTTCTTCCGTTTATCGTTTGTCCGTTCTTTTAAAGGAGGAGATCAATCCCGAGATGCTGCAGCGGGCGGTGAATCTGACAATGCCTCGTTTTCCGACGTATAAGGCGGCTATCCGCAAGGGTGTCTTCTGGAGATACCTGGAGCCCAATGACCGCCCCGGCCCATTTGTGCAGGAGGACGTGAAAAATCCCTGTCAGCCCATGTATTTCAAGGCCAATAACCGGTATCTGGTAAGAATCTATTATTACCGGAACCGGATCGCCCTGGAGGCCCATCACAGTCTGGGAGACGGTACCGGAGGCATGTGCGTATTGCAGACTCTGACGGCCACTTATCTGCGCCTGAAGGGGCATACGGAGATCGAGAACGGCGGTTTTGTGCTGGATATTTTAGAGACACCGGATCCGGTAGAACTGGAAGATGCCTACATGAAATATGCCAATGCCAAGGTGTGCCCGCCCAGACCGGGGGAGAAGACTTACCGTGTCCGGGGAACCAAGGAGCCCTTTTATACCCTGAACATCATAGACGGTATTATGTCGGTGGCAGAGGTCATGAAGGTGGCAAAAAGCTATAATGCCACCATTACGGAATATCTCAATGCGGTTCTGCTCTATGCACTGATGCAGAAGCAGGAGAGTGAGTGGCATTTAAAATTACGTCCGGTAAAGATTGCCATGCCGGTGAATCTGCGGCGCTTTTTCCCATCGAAGACTCTGCGGAATTTTATCACCATGATCTATCCGGGGATCGACCCAAGACTGGGAGAATACACTTTTGAAGAGATCGTGACCCAGGTGCACAATTACATGCGGTATTATCTGAATGAAAAGCTGTTGCGGGGAGATATCACCACCAACGCAGAGACCCAGAGGAACCCGTTTATCCGTGTGGTACCGCTGTTTATCAAGGATCTGGTGGTCCGCCAGTTCTATACGAAGATCCAGGACAAAAACTCTTCGGCGGGACTGACCAACATGGGAGCTTTGAAAGTGCCGGAGACCATGAAGCCCTATATCGAACGTTTTGATATCTATATGGGACAGCCGTTCTCTACGAGAACCAACTGTGCCATTGCCAGCTTTGAAGATATTCTGACCATCAATTTTGCCAGCAGTATTGCGGAAACGGATGTGGAACGACTGTTTTTCCGCAAGCTGGTACAGGACGGTATTCATGTGAAGATCGAGAGTAACCGGTAGATCCTCCGGTTAGAAAGGAAATGCTTATGTCATATTGTGTGAACTGTGGTGTGGAACTGGATGCTTCGGCAAAGAAGTGCCCTCTGTGCGACACACCGGTGTATAATCCCAAGGCACCGGAACCGGAGAAGCAGCCATCCCCTTTTCCAAAGGAAAAGGGACAGGTGGAAGTGGTAAAAAGAAAAGATCTGGGAGTACTGTTGACGGTTATTGTACTGGCTACGGCGGTGACCTGTGGGCTGTTAAACGCTTTTGTGTTCCGCAGCAGTCTGTGGTCTCTGGCGGTGATTGGCGTAGTCCTGGTATTGTGGGTTATTATGATCCCTGTGGTTATTTATACGAGGCAGCCCATTTATCTGTCGATTCTGCTGGATGGAGTGGCAGTGATCGTGTATCTATATCTGCTGACTTATCTGACGGGACATAACAGCTGGTTCTATGGACTGGGACTGCCGATCGTATTGCTGGTGACGGCAGTGGTGGAAGCGGTGACGTTCTGTATCCGCAAGCTCCCCATGTCCTTCCTGACAGGAGCCCTGTACCTGATCTCGGGAATCGCTGTTTTGTGCGTGGGACTGGAACTTCTGATCGACCGGTTCCTGAGACAGGAGATCGCACTGGGATGGTCGGCTATCGTGCTGACGATCTGCGTGATCGTCGATATCACCATCGCCACCCTTTTATCCCGAAGGAGACTGCGCAATGCAGTGCGCAGAAGATTGCACTTTTGATCACTATTCAGAGCCATGAAATATTGGCAAAGCCTCGTCGAATGCTCGCATTCGTAAGACGGCTGGACAATATTTCTTTGGCGAAGCAGCCTCAGATGAGCAAACAACAAGTGAACTTGTTGTTCAGGAAAGCATCGGAGATGCGATTTTGCGAATGAGGCGCTGAATAGTTACGAGAAAACTAGGTGAACAGGAGGAACTTATGGCACTGGTAGGAAAAAACAGTGAGAAGAACAACCAGAATCTGATGCAGCTCATCCGCAGGGCCCATGGTCTTGTGGAGAATCCGGATCTGGAGAAGCACAGACAATCCCAGGATCACATTGGCGAGCTGCTCGGCAACAGTAAAGAGATCCAGTACCGTCCCGTGGACATCGATGGCATGGATGCGGAGTGGGTCAGCGTGAACCGGGCTCATATGAAAAAGTATGTGATCCTGCATTGCCACGGAGGCGGATATTCCACCGGCAGCAGTATCTATGCCAGAACCCTGACATCAAAGCTGGCGGCGGGTACTTCCATGGATGTGCTGTGCTTTGATTACAGACTGGCACCGGAGCATCCGTATCCGGCAGCTGCGGAGGATGCCATGAAAGCCTGGAACTATCTGATGCTTTTGGGCTACGGAGCAAGAGATGTGATCATTACCGGAGATTCGGCCGGAGGTAATCTGGCACTTTCACTGGTGTTGAAATTAAAAGAGCAGGAGCGCCTGTTTCCCAGAGGAATCGTGCTGATGTCTCCCTGGACGGATCTTACCGGCGAGGGCAAGACTTTCCAGACCAAGGCGGAACTGGATCCGGTACTGGATAAAGAGTACATCGACCGTATGACCAGGGCCTATGCCCCGGACAGAGATCTGACGGATCCTTATATTTCTCCGCTGTTTGGAAACTTTCATGGTTTCCCGCCCGTCTATATTCAGGTGGGAGAGAATGAAATCCTGTTGGACGATTCTCTGCGGCTATATAAAAATCTGATCAAAGCCGGGGTCGCTGCCCATATCGACCGATTCCCCGGAATGTGGCATGTTTTTCAGATGTCACCCTTCAAAAAGGCCAGTGAGGCCATGGATAAGAATGCGGAATTCATCTATTCTGTGTGCAGATAATTTAAATCAGAAAAAATGACTATTTTTTTCAAAAGAAAGAAAAGGATTTTTAAGACAGGCACAGAATATTAGAAGTAGGGGCAGGAGGAACTATGACGATCAGAGAAAACTTGGAACAGTGGGAAAAGGATTATTTAAGTCCGTACGCATCCTTGAGTGTGAACTCCAAAGGACGTCTGCGACCGGAAGAACAATGTGATATCCGGCCGGTGTTTCAGAGAGACAGAGACCGTATTATCCATTGCAAGGCCTTTCGAAGGCTAAAGGATAAGACCCAGGTATTTCTGACACCTGAGGGTGACCATTACCGTACCAGACTGACACATACGCTGGAGGTATCCCAGACGGCCAGAACCATAGCCAAGGCATTAAAGCTGAACGAGGATCTGGTGGAAGCCATTGCGCTGGGACACGATCTGGGACACACGCCTTTCGGACATGCCGGAGAGCGTGCGCTGAACAGAGTATGCCCTTTTGGCTTCGAACATGCCGAACAGAGCGTCCGCACCGTGGACATTCTGGAGAAGGATGGCAAGGGGCTGAATCTGACCTACGAGGTGCGAGACGGTATAAGAAACCACCAGACCATTGGAAAGCCCCACACCCTGGAGGGCAAGATCGTCAGACTTTCCGATAAAATTGCCTATATTCATCACGATATGGATGACGCCATCCGCGGAGGAATCCTCACGGAAGCGGATGTGCCGAAGGACATCTGTGAGGTGATCGGCAGCAGTCCCACCGAGAGACTGGATCATTTCATTCATGACATCGTGACCAACAGCATGGACAAGGGAGACATCCTGATGTCGGAGCCGGTGGCGGAAGCCATGACGAAGATACGACAGTTCATGTTTGAGAGAGTTTACAAGAACCCGGTAGCGAAGAGCGAAGAGGGGAAAGCAGAGATGCTGATGGAGACATTGTACCAGCATTTCCTGAAGCATCTGGATGATCTGCCGGAAGAATATCTCAATCTTCTTTCCGTGGGAGAACCGAGAGAGAAGGTCGTCTGCGACTATGTGGGAGCGATGACGGATCGGTTTGCCATAGCGGTATACGAGGATATTTACATACCGAAATCCTGGCAGAGATAGGTACAAGATAAAATAGGAGTTAAAAAAACGTGTATTATCCCGAAGAACTGGTAGAAGAAGTCAGAGCCAGAAATGACATCGTGGATGTGATATCGGGCTATGTCTCATTGAAAAAAAAGGGAAGCAACTATTGGGGCTGCTGTCCTTTTCATAACGAAAAAACACCTTCCTTTTCGGTGTCTTCGAACAAACAGATGTATTATTGCTTCGGATGCCATGCCAGCGGAAATGTATATACGTTTCTTATGAAATATGAAAACGATACCTTCCCGGAGGCCATTAAGATCCTGGCGGACCGCGCCGGGGTAAAGCTTCCCGAAGTGGAGGAGACACCGGAACAGAAGAAAAAAGCCGGCAAACGTATGCGGCTGCTGGAAGTCAATAAGGAAGCGGCAAAATATTTTTATTATATGCTGCGGGATCCCCGCGGCGAAGTGGGAATGCGGTATCTGACGGGGCGGAAGCTGACCGATGAGACCATGCATCATTTCGGACTGGGTTATGCCGGGAAAAACGGCGAGCAGGTGGTACAGTACCTGCGGAAAAAGGGCTTTACGGACGAAGAGATCAAAGACTCCGGACTGGCAATGTTTTCTGAACAGCGGGGACTGCGAAGCCAGTTCTGGAATCGTGTCATGTTCCCCATACAGGATATCAACCACCGGGTCATCGGCTTCGGCGGCAGAGTCATGGGAGACGGGGAACCGAAATACCTGAATTCACCGGAGACCATGATCTTCGATAAGAGAAGGAATCTTTATGGACTGAATTTCGCAAGGACTGCCCGGACGGGCAATATTATCCTGTGCGAGGGCTACATGGATGTCATAGCCATGCATCAGGCGGGATTTACCCAGGCGGTGGCATCCCTGGGAACGGCATTTACGGTGGAACAGGCTAACCTTTTACACCGTTATGCGGAAAACATCCTGCTGGCCTACGACAGCGACGGTGCCGGAACCAAGGCGGCACTCCGGGGCATCGGTATTCTCAGGGAGGCCGGGCTTACCGGTAAAGTCATCAATATGCGTCCTTATAAGGACCCGGATGAATTTATCAAGAATCTGGGGAAAGAGGCTTTTCAGGAGAGAATCAATCAGGCGGAGAACAGTTTCTACTTCGAGATCCGTATCCTGAGTGAACAATACGATCAGAGTGATCCGGAACAGCGGACGAAGTTCCACCGGGAGATCGCACAGAAACTGTGCGAATTTTCGGAAGATCTGGAGCGGGAGAATTATTTGCAGGCCATTGCCGAAAAATATATGATCCGTCCCGATGATCTGCGCAAAATGGTCATAGGATATGCTTCCCAGACGGGAATCGCCAGACCGATTCCCCGTCCCCGCAGCGGAGTACAGAATAAGAGCGATCCTTCGGAGAGCGGACGGAAGTCCCAGAGACTGCTGATCACCTGGATCGGAGATGATCCTTCTCTGTATACGATTGTACGTAAGTACATTTCTCTGGAGGATTTCACGGAGGAATTGTATCGCAAGGTGGCGGAGAAGATGTTTGCAGAGCTGGACAACGGACAGTTTCAGCCGGCGGGGATCATCAGCATGTTTGAGGATGAAGAGGAGCAGCGGCAGGCAGCGGAGCTGTTCCATACAACGCTTCCCGAATTGTCCACGAAGCAGGAGAGAGAAAGAGCTTTCCATGACATACTGGTGTCAGTCAAACGCAACAGCTACCAGTACTATATGGCGCAGCTGGGTACAGATGTCAACGCGGTCAAAAAAGCGGTGGAAGGCAAAAAAGCACTGGAAGAATTACAAAGAGCCCGCATTTCTCTGGAATAATAGGGTTTGCGGCTCGGGACAGTTATAAAAAATACGAAATATGGCTATAAATAATGGCAATGAAAGGATGGAACCACGAAAATGGATGAAAACACACAGGCAAAATTTGCGGAGAAGATAAAAGAGCTCCTGAATATGGCGAAAAAGAAAAAGAATGTGCTGGAGTATCAGGAAATCAGTGACTTCTTTGCGGACATGCCTCTGGAAGAGGAACAGATGGAGAAGGTTCTGGAGTATCTGGACCAGAACAACGTAGATGTGCTGCGTATTACCGATGACGATGATGTGGATGACGAAGAGATCATTCTGACCGATGAGGACGAAGTGGATGTGGAGAACATCGACCTGTCCGTACCAGAAGGCGTCAGCATTGAGGATCCTGTCCGTATGTACTTAAAGGAGATCGGCAAGGTGCCCCTGTTAAGTGCTGAGGAAGAGATCGAACTGGCCCAGAGAATGGAAGAGGGCGACCAGGAAGCGAAAAAGCGTCTGGCAGAGGCCAACTTACGTCTGGTAGTCAGTATTGCCAAGAGATATGTAGGCCGTGGAATGCTGTTCTTAGACCTGATCCAGGAAGGTAACCTGGGTCTGATCAAAGCTGTAGAGAAATTCGATTATCGTAAAGGATATAAGTTCTCCACCTATGCGACCTGGTGGATCCGTCAGGCCATCACCAGAGCGATCGCCGATCAGGCGAGAACCATCCGTATCCCGGTGCATATGGTAGAGACCATCAACAAACTGATCCGCGTGAGCAGACAGCTGCTGCAGGAGCTGGGAAGAGAACCGACCCCCGAAGAGATCGCGGAAGAGATGAACATGCCGGTAGACAGAGTGCGTGAGATTTTAAAGATCAGCCAGGAGCCCGTATCCCTGGAGACTCCTATCGGTGAAGAGGAAGACAGCCATTTAGGCGACTTCATTCAGGATGATAATGTACCGGTTCCTTCCGATGCTGCAGCATTTACCCTGCTGAAGGAACAGCTGGTGGAAGTGCTGGGTACTCTGACAGAGAGAGAACAGAAAGTACTGAGACTCCGTTTCGGTCTGGATGACGGACGGGCCCGTACTCTGGAGGAAGTAGGTAAGGAATTCAACGTTACCCGTGAACGTATCCGTCAGATCGAAGCAAAGGCATTGCGCAAACTGCGTCATCCCAGCCGCAGCCGCAAGCTGAAGGATTATCTGGATTAATGGCGGAAGTTATATTATCCAATCGAATGCAGGCTTTAACAGACATGGTCACTCCCGGCACTGTGATAACAGATGTGGGGTGTGACCATGGTTTTGTATCGGTCTATCTCGTGCAGAAGGGGCTCTCCCCACGGGTGATCGCCATGGATGTGCGGTCAGGGCCCCTGGAGCGTGCCAGAGAGCATATCCGGGAATATGGTCTGCAGGACAGGATAGAGACCAGACTTTCCGACGGTCTGCACGGCCTGAAGACCGGAGAGGCGAACGGGATGATCTGTGCCGGCATGGGCGGACCTCTCATGGAGAAGATTCTTACCGAAGGAAGAGAACAGGCACAGGGATTTGCAGAGCTGATCCTGCAGCCACAGTCGGAGATCCCGCATTTTCGGACATTCCTGATGGATGAGGGATATCTTCTGCTGGATGAGAATATCATCTACGAAGAAGGAAAATATTATTTTATGATGAAGGTGCGCTGGCTGGGTGCGATGACGGACGATGCGGTACGGCAGAAGGTCGGGGACTCCTGGAAGACGGAAGGTCTGGATCCCGGACTGGCGGAAAAGTTCGGCCCGCTGCTTTTATCCCGCAGAGACCGGATACTTCGGGAGTATCTGGAATGGATGCTGACCGAGCGAAAGCAGATCGTGGGACGCATGGAGCAAAAGGCAGATGCGGACAATCCCAGAACCATATGCCGCAGACAGGAGATCGCAGACGAGATCACCCTGATTACCCGTGCACTGGATTGGTATGATAATGGCAAGGAAGCGGATTGTATTTAGGCAATAAGACCTGTAAAAGCAGATTACAGAAGGACAGGGTGAGAAAAATGATCACAGTGAAGATAAACGGGGAAGAGAGACAATATCCTCAGGGAGCCACTTACGAGGATGTGGCCAACGATTATCAGCAGGAGTATGAGAATCTGATCGCACTGGCAGCCAGAGACGGCAAGATCAGAGAATTGTTCAAGAAACTGACAAGGGATTGCGAGGTTACCTTTTTTACCTTGAAGGATGATGTGGGCAACAAGACTTATGTGCGTTCTGCCACAATGCTGTTTTTGAAAGCGGTATTTGATGTCTACGGCAGAGAGGCGGCCCAGAGCTGTCGTGTGGAATTTGCCATCGGCAACGGCTCCTACATCTCTCCAAAAGAGAAGATCAATGCGACGGAAGAAAATGCTGCAAAGATCCGTAACCGGATGCGGGAGCTGGTGGAGGCAAAGACACCTTTTCTGAAGAGATCCTATTCCCTGGATAATGCCATGGAACTGTTTCGGAAAGAGGGGATGAAGGATAAGGAAAAGCTGTTCCGTTACCGCAGAGGCTCTTTCGTAAATATTTATGAAATGGACGGTTATTACGATTATTATTACGGCTACATGCTGCCCAATGCCGGCTATGTAAAGTGGTTCGATGTCATAGCGTATGAGGATGGATTTATGCTGCTGCTGCCGGATAAAAAAGATCCTACACATGTTAAGCCGTTTCAAGAGAGAAAGCTGTTATTCCGGACGTTGAAAGAATCTGAGGAATGGGGAAAGGAGATCGGTATTGAGACCGTAGGTGATCTGAATGATCAGATCTGCCGTGGGTCGCTGAGTGAACTGATTCTGGTACAGGAAGCGCAGCAGGAGCGTAAGATCGGCGAGATTGCCAAGAGCATCGTAGACAGGGGCGGCGTGAAATTTGTCATGATCGCCGGACCCTCTTCTTCCGGCAAGACCAGTTTTTCCCACAGATTATCCATTCAGTTGAAGACCCTGGGGAAAACACCGCATCCCATTGCACTGGATGACTATTTCGTGAACAGAGAATTCACGCCAAGGGATGAGAACGGTGATTACAATTTCGAATGTCTGGAAGCGATTGATGTAAAGCAGTTCAATGACGACATGTGCAGATTGTTAGCCGGTGAACGTGTGGAGCTGCCTTCCTTTAACTTCAAGACCGGAAAGCGGGAATATAAGGGCAATTTCAAACAACTGGGACCGGATGATATTCTGGTGATCGAAGGTATCCACGGTCTGAATGAGAAGACATCTTATGCACTTCCCGAGGAGAGTAAATACAAGATCTATATCAGTGCATTGACCAATATCAATATTGATGAGCATAACCGGATCCCGACTACGGACGGAAGACTTCTCCGCCGTATGGTCAGAGATGCGAGGACCAGAGGTGCGGATGCGAGACGCACCATCGATATGTGGGCTTCCGTGCGCCGGGGAGAGGAACAGAATATTTTTCCGTTCCAGGAGGATGCGGATGCCATGTTTAATTCCGTCCTGATCTATGAACTGGCAGTGTTAAAGCAGTTCGCAGAGCCGTTATTGTTCCAGATCGATAAGGGAGAACCGGAATATTACGAAGCCAAGAGACTGCTTAAGTTCCTGGAGTATTTCCTGGGTGTGACCAGTGAAAGCCTTCCCAATAATTCTCTGTGCAGGGAATTTGTGGGTGGAAGCTGCTTCAATGTGTAAACTATTCAGAGTAGCGCAATTCTGCTGACAGGCGTCGAATGCTTGCATTCGTAAGACTGTGCGGCAGAATTGATGCGACGAAGTAACCACATGAGCAAAAAGGAAGCGTCGGAGATGCGATTTTGCGAATGTGGTGCTGAATAGTTTACTCTACAGTAAGAAAAGGAGAATACCTGTGGAGAGTCGTTTACCAAAGATAAAATCGATAGTAAAGCAGACAGCAAACTGGGTGATCCGGATCATGGGCAGCCTGATCCTTCTGTTCCTTGTATGGTATGCCATGCGTACCCTGCAGTATATGCTTCCGGTGGCAGGTCATGAAGATCTGGTGGAGATTCCGGATTCCGTATTACGGAATCTGGCGGCAGCAGCGCTGATATTGCTATTGTATGCAGTTCTGACGGCAGTGGAAAAAAAGGCCGGTGACAAAATCACCATCTGGTGTAAAAGAATTGCCGTAACGCTCGGCATGCTTTGGCAGGGAATCGCAGGATTGTGCTGGGTTCTGGCGGCAGACAGAGTGCCGAGTGCAGATCAGGCATCGGTTATTGGTGCGGCCATAGATTTTATACAGGGTGACTATGGGACGCTGGCTCCGGATCATTATTGCGGTCTGTATGCTCATCAGTTGGGACCGGCGGCCATGGAAGAGATGCTGTTCCGGATTCTTGGAGAGGCGGATTATCATGTGATCCAGATAGTGTTCGTACTTCTGAACGTGGCGGGTATCTATTGCATTTACGGCATTCTGAAGGAAGTTTCCGGCAGACTTGCGGTGGTGGCCATGGGGACACTGCTTGCGGGCAGCTGTATGGCATCTGTCTTTTATGCCAGCTGGGTCTACGGAGAGATTCCCTGGGTATTCTGTTCCCTGTTTTCCGCATGGATGCTGGTCCGATATATCAAATATGGAAAAACGGGATCACTGGTGGGCATTGTGACAGCTCTTACACTGGGAACTCTGCTGCGTAAGAACACACTGGTCCTGGTGGTGGCATATTGCATGGTCGGCGCGGTACGGATATTCTCAAAATGGGACAGACGCCTGTTGATTTCACTGGTGCTGGCGTTGGCACTGCCACTCTTGTGCTATCAGGGAATCTATAAAATGTATGAGATGAGATCTGGAATGGAGCATTCCCGGGGATTGCCCACATCGGCTTACCTGTATCTGGGAATGGAAGAGATCGGTGGCCGGTACGGTTGGTATTACAGCGATTGCTGGGCACAATATTATGCAACGGACTGTAATACAGAGCAGAGCGATCAGATCTACCGGGAGATGATGCAGGAGCGCATGCAGGCCATGAAAGCACAGCCGGGGTATCTGAGAGGTTTTTATCAGGGAAAACTTCTGTCCCAGTGGAATGTCCCGACCTATCAGTCACTGTATTTCAACTTTAACCACGGGGATGTGTACCATGAGAAACTGGCGGCACTGGAAGACCGGCTGAGTGGAGATCTGTTTGACAGTGTGGTGAGGATGGCAGATCGTTTACAGTTCATTATCTATCTGGGGTGTCTGTTTTACTTTATCTTCTGTGTCCGAAAAGACAGTGAGATCACACAGCATCTGTTGGCAGTGGCTGTGATCGGGGGCTTTTTGTTCAGTATTTTCTGGGAAGCAAAGGCCAGGTATATGTATGCCTATTACATGATGATGTTCCCGCTGGCAGCGTTGGGATATGGGGAAATCATACGTCTGGCAGAAAAATATTGCTTTTTCCGGAAGAAAAAGATATAATCGAACAGGTGTAAGTAAGATAGATGATCGCGGCTGCTTTATGCAGGTGAGGAAAGTCCGGGCTTCACAGGGCAGGATGCCAGATAACGTCTGGTGGAGGTGACTCCAAGGCTAGTGCAACAGAGATATACCGCCGGCTTTTGGCCGGTAAGGGTGGAAAGGCAGTGTAAGAGACTACCGTCCGGCTGGTAACAGACGGAGCCATGTAAACCCCATCCGAAGCAAGACCAAACAGAGAGCTATAGACCGGCCCGGTCTGCTTTCAGGTAGGTCGCTTGATGCGGCTGGTGACAGTCGTACTAGATAGATGATCGTCATATACAGAACTCGGCTTATTTTTTGCTTACACCTTTTGAGAAAAATGCGGACTGCGGATGCGGTCCGTTTTCTGTTATAAGCGACTGCAATGCAGAGCATGTTTCACGGAGAAACTATGGAGAAGTCATGGAGAAAAAAGAGAGAATGCGGATAAAAGGGATCACTGTGATACTGAGCTGCCTGTTACTTTTCGCCGGCTGCGGGGAAAACGGTGGGAGTGAGGAAAATGTCTCCACGGAGACCGCAGGCCAGAAGGTTTCGGAAGAAAACAGTGGCATGGGACAGGCTGACGCAGGAATGGAATTTGTGGAACTGCCGGTGCAGACAGAGCAGAAACTGACGGAGAATGATTTTAAGGTAATGAAATCCCTGGTGGGAATTCAGACGGGAGAGCGGCAGGGCAGCGGTGTGATCTATGATGAAGAGGAAAACAGGATTCTGATCGCAACGGCAGGGCACGTACTGGCGGACGATACCGGAGAGGCCCGGGTGACATTTCCGGACGGAACACAGGTGGCTGCCACCGGCGTGGAGACAGTGGACAGCTGCGATCTGGCTTTCCTGTGGGTGGACAAGGCGGAACTGTCAGAGGAAGCATGGAAGGTCTGTCTGCCGGTGCAGACGGATCGGGAAGTATTCGATGCACTGAAGGAATATGACGATGTATGGATGTACGGAGGGGAGAGTGGGCTGCCGGTCTATGCTTTCGTGGTGGATCCCTGGATCTATGTGGAGGATTTTGACCAGTATATGCTTCTGCTGCAGGGACTGATCGCTCCCGGAATGTCAGGAGGCGGAGCCTTTACGGAGGACGGTGTGTTCGTAGGAATCCTGTGTGGCGGTGATGAAGAGGGAAAAGTGGCCGTGGTGCCTTACAGCATGATCGAGACGGAGAGACCGTAGCACAGCTGCGTATGCGAGCATCCGCACAGTGTCTGACGAACATTATGGCTTAGTTGATAAAAATTTAATAATCGTTTTATTGACAATACTGTAAATATGATAGAAAATAAAAAGGATGGGTCTTAGACTCAGATTGGAGGAAAAAACAATGACGAAAATAGATGTAGTATCCGGATTCCTGGGTGCCGGTAAGACCACCCTGATCAAGAAGCTGTTAAAAGAAGCTCTGGACGGCAGCAAGACCGTTCTGATCGAGAATGAGTTTGGTGAGATCGGTATCGACGGCGGTTTCTTAAAAGAGGCCGGTATCGAGATCAAAGAGATGAACTCCGGCTGTATCTGCTGCTCTCTGGTAGGTGATTTCGGTACTTCCCTGAAGGAAGTTATCAGCACTTATGCTCCCGAGCGTATTCTGATCGAGCCCTCCGGTGTCGGCAAGCTGTCCGATGTCCTGAAGGCTGTGGAGAACGTGGCAGGAGATCTGGATGTGGAGATCAACAGTGCGGTAGCAGTAGTAGATGCATCCAAGTGCAAGATGTATATGAAGAACTTCGGCGAATTCTTCAGCAACCAGATCGAGTACGCCGGAACCATTATCTTAAGCAGAACCGACAAAGTGGATCAGGCAAAGCTGAATGCCTGCGTGGAGATGATTCGTGAGCATAACGACAAGGCTACCATTATCACCACTCCTCTTGATCAGCTGGATGGCAGGGAAGTACTGAAGACCATCGAAGGCGCTGACAAGCTGGAAGATATGATGAAGGAAATGCTGGAGCATATCCATGACGATCACGATGAGGATGAGTGCTGTGACCACGAGCATCATCACCATCACGACCATGACGAGGATGACCACGACCATGAGTGCTGCTGTGGACATCACCACGATGACGACGATGATGAGGACGAGCATGAGCATCACCATCACCATCATCATGACCATGATGAAGACCATGACCATGAGCATCATCATGAGCATGACGAGAACTGCACCTGCGGCTGCCACGATCATGATCATGACCACCACCATCATCACCATCACGCAGACGAAGTATTCACCAGCTGGGGGATCGAGACACCCAACACCTACAGCGCAGAGGACATCGAGAAGATCCTTACTGCTCTGGACAGCGGAGAGTACGGTGCAATCCTGCGTGCCAAGGGTATGGTACCCGCTCCCGACGGAACCTGGGTATATTATGATTATGTTCCCGAAGAGCATGACATCAGAAGCGGTAAGCCGGAAGTTACCGGTAAGATCTGTGTCATCGGTTCCAAACTGGACGAGGACAAGCTGGCAGAACTGTTCCGTAAATAAATTGCCGGAACGGATTTTACAGGCAGCAGGATAAGAAAGAGAAAGGTATGAATTATGACGAAACCAGTCTATATCATAAATGGTTTTCTGGAGAGCGGTAAGACAGAATTTATCACATTTACACTGGGACAGCCGTATTTCCAGATCAAAGGAAAGACACTGCTCATCCTCTGTGAAGAGGGCGAGAATGAATACGATCCCGCTTTATTAAAAAAGAGTCGTACGGATGTCGTATTGATCGAAGAGGAAGAGGAGTTTACTCCGAATCATCTGATCGAGCTGGAGAAGCAGTACAAGCCCGCCCGTATCATCATCGAGTATAACGGTATGTGGAATTGTAAGAACATGACGCTTCCCTGGTACTGGAAAGTAGAGCAGCAGATCACGACCATTGACGGCTCCACCTTCCCTATGTACTACACAAATATGAAATCTCTGCTGGCAGAGATGATCCGTAAGTCCGAGATGATCATTTTCAACCGTTGCGACGGTATCAAGGATCTGAATGTATACAAGCGCAACATCAAAGCGGTGAATCCTTCCGCAGATGTGATCTTCGAGGATTCCAACGGTGAGATCGATGAGATCTTCGAGGAGGATCTGCCCTACGATCTGAATCAGGATCCTATCGTACTGGACAACCAGGGCTATGGCATCTGGTATCTGGATTCCATGGATCATCTGGAGCGCTATGAAGGCAAAAATATCCAGTTTCTGGCCATGGTACTGAAGCCCGAGGAATATCCCGAGGGCTATTTCGTACCGGGACGCATGGCAATGACCTGCTGTGCGGAAGATATGGCATTTCTGGGCTATGCCTGTGAGTTTGCAGGCACGAAAGACCTGAAGCAGAAGGAATGGGTCAAAGTGACAGCGAAGGTTGCCAGAGAATACTTCGCAGACTATAAGGGAGAGGGCCCTGTACTCCATGCCATCAGTGTGGAGAAGGCAAAGGCTCCCAAAGATCCCGTGATCAGTTTCAACTAGAAAGGATCGGCTCTATGAAAAAGAATCCCATAAAGAGCGGCCTGCGGGAGACAATGGCAGGAAAAGTGACATTTCTTTTCCTGCTGTTTTTGTATACCGGGGTTATGTTATATCTGTTTTGGATGGAGTGCTATCAGGTACCGGGCTTTCAGTCGGATATGCCGGACTATGTGAATAAGGTGGCAGGTATTGCGGGAAATTATGAGTTTCCCTATCCGATCCTGTTCTGGACAGCCAGACTTTCCGCCTGGCTGATCGGAGCGAAAGCGGCCATGGCCATCACCACCGCATTGTTCAATCTGGCAGCGGTAGTAATCACAAAATATTATATGAACCGGGAGATCCGGAAAGTAAGTCATTATGATGACTTAACTCAGGGAAGACAGGCTATGACGGACATTCTTGTGACCCTGCTTGTCTTTTCGCTATTTTTGCTTTCTAACCTGTATTCTCCCAAGAATACAGCTTTTTTCGGCTTTGATTATGCGTATCGCTGTATGGGGATTTATACGCCGAATCCTTTCTGGAATGCTACTTATCTGGCCACAAGACCTTTTGCGATTATCTGCTTTTTTGAGACGGTGAAGGTGCTGTCGGAATATCAGAAGGATTTTCAGTGGAAGAACTGCGTTCTCTTCGCAGTCAGCCTTCTGCTGACCACCATGACCAAACCAAGCTATACGATGGTAGTGGTGCCTCTGATCGGTCTGATCCTCCTGATCCAGCTGATCGTAAGCAGAGGAAAAAGTTTTCGCAATGCCTTCTGTCTGTGTGTGACCATGATCCCCACGGGAATTGCCTTGCTGTACCAGTTTTCCGGAATTTTCACCGGGACGAATGCCATGGGAGAGGAGACAGGCATCGCCATCGGCTTTGCCAAAGTATGGAGTAATTATTCCAAAAGCATTCCTTTAAGTATTATCATGGGAATGGCATTGCCCATCGGCGTACTTTTCCTGAATCTGGTATTTGATTTTAAAAATATAAAGTCCAACAGATATTACTGGTTTGCATGGCTGAATTATCTTATGGGTACAGTAATGTTCCTGATCTTCTATGAAAAAGGATTCCGCATGATGCATGCCAACTTTTCCTGGGGCTATATGCACGGTATGTTCTTTGTCTTCCTGATGACGTTGATCGTCATGGTGCGGAATATCAGGGAGTGGTGGAAGAGCTGGAAGGTGATCTTCGTCGTGGGCGAGATCGCGGTATTCTGCTACCATCTGGTGTGTGGTGTGAATTTCCTGATGTATGCCGTCCTGGGCAACGATCTGGCGGGATTTTAGTAAAAATGATTTGAAAAGGCAGACAAGATACCATCTTGCTGCGAGTTACATAGAATAATGAAAGAAAGGAGAGTGTTTCATGAATTTAAGCATTGTAGCCGGTCTTCTGATTCCGTTTCTGGGAACGACTGCAGGGGCAGCCTGCGTGTTTTTCCTGAAAAAACAGATTGGCGGCAATATTCAGAGAATATTTACCGGATTCGCTGCCGGTGTCATGGTGGCAGCTTCGGTGTGGTCTTTGCTGATACCGGCCATGGATATGTGCGAAGAGATGGGGAAGCTTGCATTTCTTCCCGCAGTGATCGGATTCCTGATCGGTATTGTTTTTTTGTTGTTCATCGATAGCATGGTACCCCATCTGCATGTGGGAAGCGATGCACCGGAAGGCCATAAGAGCAGTCTGAACCGCACAGCCATGCTGATGCTGGCGGTGACCATTCACAATTTTCCCGAAGGTGCGGCGTGTGGTGCTATTTTCGCCGGAGTGTTAAACGGGGACGGAACTGTTACGATGGCGGGAGCCCTGACGCTGGCCATCGGTATCGCCATTCAGAATTTCCCGGAGGGAGCCATTATTTCCCTGCCTCTTCGGAGTGAAGGAAATAAGAGAGGAAAGTCCTTTGCCTTAGGCGTATTGTCGGGAGCAGTGGAACCGGTGGGAGCAATCCTGGCCATTGCACTGGCAAGCATTGTGACACCTATTTTACCCTATATGCTGGCTTTTGCAGCCGGAGCCATGATCTATGTGGTCGTGGAGGAACTGATTCCGGAAGCCAGTGAGGGAGAGCATTCCAACCTGGGAACCATTGCCTTTGCGATTGGTTTTGCGTTGATGATGATGTTGGATGTGGCACTGGGATAATGTGTACAGTGTAATATTTGCAAAAGCAAAGTGAGAACAGCAGGAAGGATGTACGGGAATGTCCGTGGAAAATGAAAAAGAAATACAACAGCTGAAAAACCGGATCCGTGAACTGGCAGACAAATCCTACAACCAGAACCAGTACACATTTACCGGATTCTTAGGACTGGCGGAGCAGGATGCCCTGTGGCAGGTGGAACGGGAAGTGAAGTTCGCAGGGATCACCTTATACGGCGGCAGGGAAGAGGCAGAGCGGAAGCTCCTTCGCTTCGGCAGTGAGGCGGAGCTGGGCTATGAACAGCCCTTTCCTATCTGCTGTATCCGGATCCGGCCTCTATCCGCGAAATTTGCAGACAAGCTGTCCCACAGGGATTATCTGGGGGCACTGATGAACCTGGGTATTGAACGCAGCACCATCGGTGATATCCTGCCGGGAGAGGGCGAAGCATTTTTGTTCTGTCTGGATACCATTGCAGAATTTATCTGTGACAATCTGGAGCAGATCCGCCACACCCACGTGAAGTGTGAGGTGGTGGATGTGGCGGCAGAAGTACCGCAGGAAGAACCGGTGCGTCAGGTCATTCAGGTGGCAAGTCCACGTGTTGATGCTGTCATTTCCAAGGTATATAATAAATCCAGAAGTGACTGCCTGGAGCTGTTCCGGGTGGGAAAGGTATATGTGAACGGCAGGCTGTGTGAAAATAATTCCAAGCCCCTGGAGGCGGGGGATGTGGTAAATGCCAGAGGCTACGGTAAATTCCGCATAAGTGGAGAACCCCATGCCACGAGGAAGGGGAAGCTTGCCATAGAGGCTGAGGTATATCCGTAGCGGTTCGGTCATGAGATGACAGTTGCCTTGCTCGTAAGGAAAAAACGAAGACGTGAAGGAGGTTAAACAGTGTATCATTATACTGCGATCCAATGGCTATTTTTCTTTTATTTTTATTGCTTTTTCGGCTGGTGTTTTGAATCCACCTATGTATCCCTGAAAAGCAGGAAGCTGGTCAACCGTGGTTTCTGCCGCGGACCGTTTCTGCCGCTGTATGGAAGTGGAGCCATCATGATGCTGGTGGTGTCCATGCCGTTTCAGGACAATCTGGTGTTAGTCTATATTGCCGGATGTATCGGGGCTACGGTGCTGGAGTATGTCACAGGCGTGACTATGGAGGCGTTATTTAAAGTCAGATATTGGGACTATTCCAAGAATAAATTCAATTTCCAGGGACATATCTGCCTGGGGGCCTCGCTGGCATGGGGTGGTCTGACGATCCTGATGACGGAGTTTATCCATAAGCCCATTGAACATCTGGTATTGTCCATTCCGGACAGCATCCTCACTCCTGTGACACTGGTGCTGACGGCGCTGATCGGTGCGGATTTCGCATTATCCTTCAAGGCAGCCCTGGATCTGCGGGATGTACTGGAGAAGATGGAGAAGGCAAAAGAAGATATGCTGCGGATCCAGAAACGGCTGGATGTCATTATTGCTGTGACCAGTGAAGATCTGGAGAACCGCAGGGAAGGCTTCAGTGATAGCCTGGCACAGAAGAAGGAAGACTTTACTGCAAGTATTACCACCAGAGTGGAGGACCTGAAGTCCAACATTGAGGGCAAGCTGGAGAGCTTCCGCACTTCCGCACAGAAATCTCCCAATCAGTATTTGGAGAGCGTGAAGAACGAGGTCGCCGAGTTGCGGCAGAAGTACACCAGAAGCGTGGCAGACAGAGAGAATGTCAGCAGCTTAAGAGATTTCTTCCAGCGTGACATGATCCGTTCCAATCCGACCATGAGTTCCGAGAAGTTCAAGGAAGCTCTGGAAGAACTGAAAGAGCACTCCAATAAAAAAAATGAATAAAAAGCAGAAAAAGCATGTCTGTGATGCCCGTTTTTAGGGGGCGGAAGGGCATGCTTTTTTTGCACATGGAAAATGAGAAAAAAAGGAAAAAATAGGAAGAAATAGTATTGACAATATAGCGGGGGGGTGTAAACTAAATAACGGTAAAAATAAAATCCATAACATTATACTTAGGAGGAATGAGATAATGAAAAAGAAATTAATCATTGCCGCAGCCATTGCATTCGCAGTATTTGCAATTCCTTACGGCAGCAGTGCACTGTCTACCGTATCTGTAGCAAGTGAGAATAATACGGTGGTTACACCGACCCCTGCACCGAGCACCAAACCGGTAGAAGAGGTAAAGAATGCGGTAGATGCTATTGATGCATCCAAGATTACTGATGCGGCATCTGCAGATAATGCGGCAGTTGCTTTGATAAAGATCGGTTCTCAGGATCTGAAGGAAGCAATGAATGCAGGACAGGATACTGTTAATGATGTTGCAGCCATCGAAGCAGCATACAAAAAGGCAAAGGGAATTAAGGATACTACTCTTGCTAACTCCGGCGCTGTAAAGGCTGTAGGCATTGTTGGTGCAGCATTTGTTGCTCCTGACACAACACTGAGTGTAGAAGCACCGGCGGCTACACCTGAGATTACTTCTTCTACATACGCAGTAACTTCTACTCCCGTATATGTAGAAATCAGCCTGAAGGCTGGTACTTATTCAGTTGAATCTCTGCCTATTCCCGTAGCAGTTACCATTGAGACTCCTGCAGGTGTAGATGGTAATAAGGCAGTGATTTTCCACTTTGTAAATGGTGGACTGGAAGAAATCAAGCCTATTTACAATGCTTCCGAAAACACTTTGACCTTTACTGTAAATCACTTCTCCACTTTTGCTATTGCAGAAGCTAATAATACCGCAACAGCAGAAGGTACTGACAACGCATTTGGAAGATATCGTGACAATGTGGCAAGCGAGATCGCTAATGCCAAGGACGGTGCTACCGTTAAGATCAGCAGAGACAAGAACATCAATGCTCTGCCCAACGATATCATGCAGGCTCTGTACAAGAAGCAGACTGTAGCTCTGGAGCTGGAGTACACCTTCGAAGGCAACGAGTATACGGTAACCATCCCTGCCGGTAAGGCAGAAGACAATGCTATCGAATGGTATGGTCCTCTGTACCTGCAGATGCGTTACGGCAAATAAGTAACCGTAAGGAAATGAAATAACCGGGAAATATAAGGCACTCTTCAGTCAATGAGGGGTGCCTTGTTTTTCAGTCTGAAGGATAATGTAAGCTATGAAGAAACAGGAACAAAATACAAAAGAGACCGTGAGTATGCTGGTTTATGGGTATCTGGTGATTCTTTTTGCCGGTTTACCGCTGTATATGCAGAACAAGCTGGTGATGATAGGAAATGCAAAATATTTGTTTTTCCGGAATACTACGCTGGTGCTGGGGGCTTTTGTGGTGCTAGCTGTACTGTGGCAGAGGATCCGGGGAGAACAGACAACGAAACGGACGTGGAAGAAAACGGATGTGTTTATGCTGTTGTATCTGGTGTCTGCAATCTTTTCTTATGGAATCAGTCCCTGCAGGGAGGATGTCCTTTTAGGGTATCCCGGCTGGTATATGGGGCTGGTGACCCAGGGACTACTGGTAGGAATCTATTTTGCGGTATCCCGGTATTATGACGGCAGCAGAAGTATCTGGTGGATTGCCGGGATCACAGCGGGAATCGTGGCACTGATCGGACTGTTGAACCGTCTGGACATCGATGTGCTGGGAACTTTCCGCGGAATGGAAAACGGAGAATGGAACCGGACCCAGCTGTTGTCCACCATCGGTAACAACAACTGGTATGCAGGCTATATCAGTGTGACGGCAGGTATCTCTCTGGCAGCAGCTTTTATGGGAAAACAACAGGTCAGAGCACTGGGACTGCTCGGGAGCTTTTTGTTTTTTGCATCGGCTATTACTTCCAACAGTACTACAGCTATTCTGGCAGCCTGCGGATTAAGCCTGCTGTTACTGTTGCTTTCTCTGCGGAAGAGAGGCCGGCTGCTGCGGGCATTGGAGATCCTGATGCTTTTACCGCTTTCGGTATTTATGGTCAGGATGTTTTTGCTGTTACATCTGACCGGCCTGGTGCTGGCAGGGGATGCCGAAAAAAGACTCTTTTTTACTCCGGCCTGGTATGTGGTGTTTGTTGTGGAAGTGGCGGTATATCTGATTTTGCAGCTGCGGGAGAGACAGGAGAGAAGTGACCGGCTGGAGAGCGGCCGGGTTTTTCGGACCGTTGCGGGGCTTGCGGTTACGGTGACGCTGGCGGCACTGCTTCTTGGCTGTCTGCTGGTGGCGGGATATCTGCCCGGCAGTGATAAAGTGTCGGAAGCTGCCAACGGCCGACTGGCACTATGGAAGGTCACGATTCTTACTTACGGAAAAGAGGGACTCCTGTTTCAGATATTCGGTATGGGTCCTGACAGCTTCTATTATGCGCTCTATCAATGGGGCAGTGACGCCATGGACTGGATCAACCGGGGACTTCTGGACAACAATATCTATTCCAATGCCCACAACGAATGGCTGACCCTCCTGGTACAGCAGGGAATTCTGGGAGTCATTGCCTACGGTGGAATCTTCCTCACCGCATTCCGGAACCTTCGAATCTCCGCAACCAGGGATCCCCGGGCACTTGCAGTTTTCCTCGGCCTCACCGGCTATTTGATCTGCTCACTGTTCACTTTTCAACATGTGTTGTCCACACCCTTTGCCTTTGCTCTTCTGGGAATGGCAGAGGGTGTTTTATGTAAAGACGTCTTAAACAAATCTTAAAGGTTTTTCCTGTTTTTTATTAATCTGGATTCTGTTACAATGATTTTAGCGTAAGGGAAGCCCTTGCGGAAAAGGTGCCGGGCGGCAATGGCCGGTATGGAAATGAGGGAGAGTATGTACAATATATTGATCTGTGATGATGAGAAGGATATCGTAAACGCGTTAAAGATATACTTAAATGACACCAATTATCATTTTCTGGAGGCTTTTGACGGTGAAGAAGCCGTGCATGTGGTGGAGACGAAAGAGGTACATCTGGTGCTGATGGACATTATGATGCCGAAGATGGACGGCATTCAGGCTATGATCAAGATTCGGGAAAGGAGTAACGTGCCGGTGATCCTGCTGACTGCCAAGGGCGAGGATTCCGACAAGGTGCTGGGACTTACCGTGGGAGCGGACGATTATATCACGAAGCCTTTTAACCCCATCGAAGTATCCGCCAGAGTCAAATCCCAACTGCGTCGCTATATGTAGCTGGGTGGAGGTACTGTCCGGCCAGATGTGATAAGAGTCGGTGGTATCGAACTGGATGACAAGGAGAAAAGGGTGATGCTGGACGGCGAGCCGGTGACGCTGACGCCCACGGAGTATGAGATCTTAAAGCTTCTGATCCAGAATCCGGGACAGGTATTTTCCCCGAAGGAGATCTATACCAGAATCTGGAACGACCTGCCCCTGGGCAGCGAGAATACCGTGGCGGTACATATCCGGCATTTACGGGAAAAGTTGGAAATCAATCCGGCAGAACCCAGATATCTGAAGGTGGTCTGGGGACAGGGCTACAAGTGTGAGAAGCAGGGATAAGAGCAGGCAGGAGCGCGGAGCTGCTCTGGGAAGTAAGGAGACAGGAATATGGATAACAGGGAAGAAAACAGCAGGAATACAGAACAGGACAGAGTGGATAATCCGGTGGAAAATACAGTGAGTACGATGGTAGAAACAGCTTTGTCAGAGAATAAAAGGGAACGGAAAAAAAGAGAAAAAGCCGAGAAAAAAAAGAATGCGCCGGCACAGGGAAACAGTCTGTTGGGCAGCACATTGGCAAAGGTCGTGGCATTTGTTCTGATGATCGCAGCCGCAATTGTGGGGGTGTTGGGACTCTATGGTACCTGCATGCTTGCAGATAGTGGAGCGTATTCCTCCGGTAAAATGATGTTTATCCATGATCAGCTGTTGTATCGGCAGGTCAATCAGGATCTGTATCGGATACGCGACTGGTATGAGAATGAGAGCTTGCAGACCATGGAAGCTTATTGCAGGCAGCGGAACATCTGGGTAAAGGTGGAGAGCTACGATCAGGATACGGATGAATTCCTGGGAGAATGGAAGAACGAGGATTATGCAGACAAGACAAATGATCTGACTTACCGGCTGGAGTCCCAGGTGCAGCATAGGAATGATAACACCTATATCAACACAGAAACTTCCTCTGCCTATGATGGCTATGAAAGTTATGGAAGCTCTGATATCATGGAACTTGCGCCATCTGTCGATACCGGGTCTGATGTGGAAAGTATAACGGCAGCGGAGCAGGAAGCCCTTTCCTCTGGTAATCTGGAGAAATATCTGGATCTGGGGGACAGCGTATCCTTAGGTGGAGAGACCTATGTGCCGGTTGAACGGGCGGAACAATATGCAAAATGGATGATCAAGGATGCCTTAAGTGAGACAGAACGGCAGCAGGAAGAGGCTGCAGAGGAAGCATTAGCAGAGCGTAACAAGCGTATTGTGGTTACCCTGACAGTGAATCCCAGCCTGCCGAAGGAAGACGAATATGCCCTGATCTATCATCAGGCAGAGCAGTTTTATGATAACCGAAATGTGATCCCTGTGATATGCTGTACGGGAACGATACTGGCATTATTATGCTTTATCTTCCTGTTGTGCAGTGCCGGACATAAGAATGGCAGGGAGGGTATTACCCCCAGTGCGATCCATGAGATCCACCTGGATGTGTATACAGTGGTCGTTGCTATTGGAGTTTTTACCGGTCTGTACCTGGCTTTTGGATGGATCGGTATGAACTCAGGTATGATCAATCTGATCGTGCTGGTGGTACTGTTTGCTGCAGAGGTGATATGGTGCACCCTGTACTGCATGGAGCTGGCCATCCGCCTGAAAATGGGAAAATGGTGGCAGAATACGATCCTGTATAGAGTGTTCCGGTTCTTCGGAAGATTCTGCAAGAGAGTTTTCCACGGTATTGTGAAATTGATCCGTGGGATTCCTATGGTATGGAGAATAGTACTTCTGTGTCTTGCAGTCTGCGTGGTAGAGTTTTTCGGTTTAATACTGTTTTATAATGATACAGCTGTATTACTCTTTTTCTGGGCCATAGAGAAATTTATTCTGTGCGGTGTCGTTACTTTTGTGGCATTGATGTGTAAAGAGTTGCAGGAGGGCAGTGAAGCACTGGCGGAAGGCAATCTGAATTATAAGCTGGATACTTCTCATATGGGACTGTCCTTTAAGGAACACGGCGAGAACCTGAACCGCATCGGCGAGGGTATTTCAGCAGCCGTGGAACAGAGGATGAAAAGCGAACATTTAAAGACGGAGCTCATTACCAATGTCTCCCATGACATTAAGACACCACTGACTTCCATTATTAATTATGCGGATCTCATCGGGAAGGAAGTGGAAGAGAATACAGCAACAGAGAATGGTCTGACGACGGAGACGGATTCCGAAAAGGAACAGCGTCTGTCGGAGTATGCGGAAGTACTGCTGCGCCAGTCCAGAAAGCTGAAAAAACTGTTGGATGATCTGCTGGAGGCCTCCAAAGCCACCACAGGCAATCTGGAAGTACACCCGGAAGTCTGCGATGTATCGGTACTGTTGTCACAGGCGGCGGGGGAATATGAGCAGCGATTCTCTGACAAGAAGTTGGAAACTATCGTAAAACAGCCGGAGGAGACCGTAAAGGTCATGGCGGACGGCAGGCATCTGTGGAGAGTGTTTGACAATCTGCTGAATAATATTTACAAATATGCCCAGGCAGGCAGCCGCGTCTACCTGAACGTGGAGCATGACGGTCAGGATGTGAGAATCATTTTCCGGAATATGTCAGCCTTCCCGCTGGAGATGTCACCGGAGGAACTGGAAGAGCGGTTTACCAGAGGAGACAAATCCCGCCACATGGAGGGCAACGGTCTGGGATTATCCATAGCCAAGAGCCTGACGGAACTGCAGAATGGTGATATGCAGATTGTCACGGACGGCGACCTGTTCAAGGTGGTGATCACTCTGCCGGAGACAGAGTAACAGTTGTTCGTTGGATTCGTTGGGTTTACGAATGTAAGTATGTGACAGTACGGATAAGATTTGTAAATTTTCTAAAAATAGTATTGACAAAATAGAAAATAGAGATTATTCTAAGACACATAAACAACATTCATAAGTTTACCAAACCTGTGAGGAAGAGTAGTAAGCCTTAGGGAATTTTACAGAGAGCCGTGGATGGTGGGATCACGGTAAAGGAACTTTCGCCGAATGGACTTCCGAGGCTGGCCCGAGAACAGATCAGTTTTAGGCGTCAGCGGGATTCGGACCCGTTATCAAGCCGATGGATATGATAGTATCCAGAGAGAGTGGACACAATTCGCAGGAATTGTCAAATTGAGTGGCACCACGATGATGAGCAAGAGCTTATTACCGTCTCAAGTGTATAGCAATATACATTTGAGGCGGTTTTTTGTTATGAAAGTCTTTCAATCCACATGACGCTTGTATGCAATACGAATGTGGGTACAGATGCGAAAGCATCTGGCTTTCATGACAGTGAAAGGTTCAGTAATCTTATGAGCAAACTATTTTATGGTATGCGCTGCATATCATGGTACGCAGGACGTACAGAAAGCGAGGAATAAGATTATGAAGAAGAGAATTTTGGCAGCAGTATTAACCGCAGTTATGGCAATGGGTGCCCTCACCGGATGTGGCAGCACCGCAGGCAAGGACAATTACACCATTGGTATCATGCAGTACGCCGTACATGGTTCCCTGGACAACTGTCGTGAAGGATTTATTCAGGGGCTGGCAGAGGAAGGTATTGTAGAGGGTGAGAACCTGACGATCGAATATGTCAATGCACAGGCAGACAACGGAACTTCCGCCATGACCGCCAGCAACTTCGTAAGTAAGAAAGTAGATATGATCTGTGCTATCGCAACTCCTTGCGCTATGGCAGCATACAATGCTACAATGAATACAGATATTCCCGTGATCTACACTGCAGTATCTGATCCTGTGGAAGCAGGTCTGGCCAATGAGGATGGTACTCCCGTAGGCAACATCACCGGTACTTCCGATGCACTGGCAGTAGATGCACAGTTGAAAATGATCCGTGAGGTACTTCCTGAAGCGAAGACCATCGGTATCATCTACACCACCAGCGAAGCAAACTCCATCAGTACCATCGCAGAGTACAAGGCTCTGGCAGGCAACTACGGATTCGAGATCGTGGACAGCGGTGTTACCGCAATGTCTGAGGTAGCTCTGGCAGCAGCGGATATCGCATCCAAGGTAGACTGCATTACCAACCTGACCGACAACACCGTAGTAAGCGCACTGCAGACGGTATTGGATGAGGCTAACAAGGCAGGCATCCCCGTATTTGGTTCCGAAGTAGAGCAGGTTAAGGCTGGCTGCGTGGCATCCATGGGTCTGGAATACATCGAACTCGGCAAGCAGACCGGTAAGATGGCAGCAAGAGTCCTGAAGGGAGAGGCAGAAGCTTCTGAACTGAATTTCGAAGTAATCTCCGAGCCCAGCCTGTATGTGAACTTTGCAGCAGCAGAGAAGATCAACCTGGAACTTCCCGAGAATTACAAGACCGATGCTTACCAGTCCTTTGATGAGATCGTAGTACAGTAATCAGGAAATAGCTGCCGACAGGCAGAAAATAATAGAGTAATCCGGATATACAGGATTTTAAGAATGGAGAAAAATATGGCGTTATTATTAAGCGTACTGGAACAAGGAATGATCTACGGCATCTTGGCACTGGGTGTCTACATTACCTATAAAATACTGGATTTCCCGGATCTTACGGTCGATGGCAGCTTCCCCTTTGGGGCTGCCATCACTGTGCGTCTGATCAACGGTTTCGGCGTCCCGGCAATTCTCACCCTTCCCATTGCATTCTTAGGCGGAGCACTGGTGGGAATCTGTACCGGATTGATCCATGTGAAGTTGAAAGTAAGAGACCTGCTTTCCGGTATCATTATGATGACCGGTCTGTATACCATCAATCTGTGGGTGGCAGGCTCCGGCTATGTAGCTATTTTTGATAAGGAAAATATTTTCAACAACAGCTTTGTGAACAGCATTACCCCCTCTTTTTTGTCGAATTTCAAAAATGTGATCATTATTTTCCTGATCACCATGGTGGCAAAATATCTTTTAGACTGGTACATGAGTACCAAGTCCGGATTCCTGCTGCGTGCCGTAGGTGACAATGATACTATCGTTACCAGCCTCGGTGTGGATAAAGGACTGGTGAAGATTGTGGGGCTGTCCATTGCCAATGGTCTGGTATCCTTAAGCGGTTGTATCTATGCACAGCAGCAGAGAAGTTTTGAGATTTCCATCGGAACCGGTGCAGTAGTCATCGGTCTGGCCAGCGTTATCATCGGCACCAGCCTGTTCAAGAAGGTAACATTTTTCCGTGTGACCAGCAGTGTTGTGGTGGGATCCATTCTGTATAAGGCATGTGTGGCAGTAGCCATGTTCGCAGGTATCAGCCCTAATGCCATCAAGCTGATCACAGCAGTCCTGTTCCTGATCATTCTGGTGGTCAGCATGGACAGAAAGAAGGTGAAAGCATGCTAGAACTTATCAATATCAACAAGAATTACAATCCCGGTTCGGTCAACGAGCTGTGCCTGTTCAAGGATTTCAACCTTACGGTAAAGGACGGAGAATTCGTATCCGTTGTAGGAAGCAACGGTTCCGGTAAGACTTCCATGCTGAACATCATCTGTGGAAGCATTGCGGTGGACAGCGGCAAGATCCTGATCCACGGAGAAGATATTACGAGACAGAAGGATTATATTCGTCAGCGTCGGATCGGCAGAGTCTATCAGGATCCTTCCAAGGGAACCTGCCCCGGCATGACGATTTTAGAGAACATGTCCATTGCGGAGAATAAGGGCAAGCCTTATAACCTGGGACGTGGTGTGAATAAAGCAAAGCTGGAAGAGTATCGCGAGATGTTACGTCCCTTAAATCTGGGACTGGAAGATAAGATGGGTGTGCAGGTCGGCTCCCTCTCCGGAGGACAGAGACAGGCACTGGCGCTGCTCATGGCTACCATGACACCGATTGATTTCCTCATTCTGGATGAGCATACCGCTGCGCTGGATCCCAAGACTGCGGAGATCATCATGGAGCTCACCGATCAGGTCGTAAAGGAGAAGAAAGTGACCACTATTATGGTCACCCACAATCTGCGCTATGCCGTGGAATACGGTAACCGCCTGATCATGATGCACGAAGGAAAAGCCATCCTCGACAAAGCCGGAGAAGAGAAGAAGACCATCAACACCGAGGAGATCATGGCGATCTTCAACCGCATCAGCGTAGAGTGCGGTAACTAAATGGAAAGTTACGCGAGCAATGAGCCGCACATAGGCATAGTGAAGACAGCGATGGGCGCTCGCGCATGATTCGCTGTCTTTACT